>Ga0334896_1000474_pt1 | contig 48106 bp, 50 predicted proteins | sample GraSluR3_MG_8_FD_207734 | JGI IMG/M metagenome (GOLD analysis project Ga0334896, IMG submission 207734) | Sludge microbial communities from methane-producing bioreactor in Wageningen University, Netherlands - Granular Sludge_27_06-R3 | ecosystem: Engineered > Bioreactor > Anaerobic >... | reverse complement strand
CTTATTCAGGATTAATTAAAAAAATAACAATAAAAGAAGAAATAACTTTTCTTGAATTAGAAGAAACTAATATCCAATTTGTAATTTTTACTAACAATCTTTTAAATCTAAAAATAAAAGACCCAATAAAGATAATAGGGCAAAAGCAAATATATAATAATCAGGAACAAATAATAATTAATGAAATTTATTTATTAAAAAAATTATCCTAGATATAAAATAAGTTTCTTAAAAAAAGATTATTAAACCAAATTATGTTTTTCTATATCTTTTCCTTTGTTTTAGGTTTATTTACAGGAACTTTCACTGGCTTAATCCCTGGAATACATACTAATTTAATAATGAGCCTATTAATTTTAATAAACTTAAAACTAAACATAAATTACCTTTTAGTGTATTCTATAACCACAGCATTAACACATACATTTATTGATTTTATTCCAACAATTTATTTTGGAGCTCCTTCTCAAGATACATTATTAGGTGTTAGCCCAGGTCACAAATTTTTATTAAATAAAAAGGCACATAATGCTGTAATTTATACTTTATATGGTTCAATTATTGCAATAATCTTATTAATAATTATTTTTCCCTTATTTTATTTTAGTTTATTCAAAATTTATAATTCTCTTCAAGTATTCTTTCCTCTTTTGTTAATATTAACTATTTTATTCCTCGTTTATAACTCTAAAAAAAGGGAAGTAACATTAATTATTATTATTTTATCTTCAATTTTAGGATTAATCTCTTTAAATGCAAATCTAAACCAACCATTACTTCCATTATTAACTGGTTTTTTTGGATTATCCCAAATGATTATCTCAACAAAGAATAATTCAAGACCTCCTGAACAAGAAATAAAAAAAATGAGGTTATCTAAAAAAGAATTAATTAAACCAACATTAACTACTTTATTACTCTCTCCAGTTTGTTCAATATTACCTGGACTTGGAGCAAGTCAAGCAGCAACATTTGGACAATTAATAAACAAAAATAAATCTAAAAAACAATATTTAATTTTACTTGGTTCAATAAATACTTTGGTTTTATCTACATCTATATTAACTTTATTTTTAATTAATAAAAAAAGAACAGGATTAGCTAATTTTATTTCACAAATAACAACATTAAATAAAGAACATCTTTTTTTAATTTTTTTAACGATATTAGCTACTACAATTTTTGCATCAATTTTAACAATAAATATTTCAAGATTATTCGCAAAAAATATTAATAAAATAAATTACAAAAAATTAAATTATTCAATTATTATCCTTATCATTTTTTTAACTATTTCAATTTCAAAGTTTATAGGATTAATTATTCTTGTTACATCAACATTAATAGGTTTAATAACAATTAAAGAAAAATGTAATAGAACAATAATGATGAGTAGCATTATAATACCTACAATTGTTAACTATATCTTTTAATTCCAAAACATATTTAAACAAGAATCTTCTTTTTTTTATATGGCTTTTACAACATCAGAAATTGTAACTCAACTGAATAATATTGGATTTTTTTCATATGTTATACCTTTCTTATTAATTTTTGCAATTGTTTATGCTATCTTAGAAAAGTCAAAATTATTAGGAGATAATAATGCGATAAAAGTAATCATTTCAATTTCTATAGGATTATTAGCATTACAATTTAATACAGTGTCTTATTTTTTTGCAAATATTTTTCCAAAATTTGGGGTAGGACTTGCAATCTTTTTGGTAATTATTATATTTTTAGGATTTTTTTATTATAAAGATAATGATACTAAAGACTGGATTAAAAAAGTTGGGTGGATTGGTTGGGTTATTGCAATTTCAATTGTATTATGGGCATTAACAAGTTGGAATAATTGGTTTAGTACAACAAGTCCATTATATTTTTTAAAGGATTATATCTGGGGAATAATTGTATTAGGGATAATTGTATTAATAATTTACTTAACAACTAAACCAAGAGCATCTACACCTACAACAGGATAAATATGACAACACCTTTTGGATTACTTTTACCCATTGCTTCTTTTCTTTTAGTTTTTATTGTAGTATATGCTATTCTAAAAAAGACTAAGATATTAGGAGATGCAGAAATTGTGAATCTATTAATTTCTTTTATATTTGCAATTTTTTTCATAGTAGAAGTACAATTAGTTGATTTCATTGCTTTAACAACATCTTGGGTAACAGTTATAATTCTTTTAGTTTTCTTATTTTTAATACTTATAGCTTTTTTACCGTCAGAAAAGCCGTTTGACTTTTTAATAAAAGCAACTTGGTTAAAATGGTTAATAGTTATTACATTAATTATATTATTTATTACTACATCTTCATATATTTTTCATTGGACAATTAATTGGAGCTTTTTTGAAGAAACAGGATCAAATAGTTGGTTTAGTTTTTTAATAACAATGATAATAGCAATAATAGTTTCTGTTCAATTAACAAAAAAAGCAAAATAATTAAAGATAAATTTTAATCTCTTTCTCAAGCCACTTTTTCCATTTTGAAAAAACCTCTTCACTTTTAGGTAATCCAAATTCACTACTAATTTGATTACTAATTTGATGAAAAGCATTGTTTGATTTAACAACAAATTCTGCTTCTAATAAATCAAAATTATTTAATTTTGTTGCAACATTTACTAATTCTTCTTTTATTTTTTGTCTAAGAATAATATTATCCCAAACAGCATCCCAATTTCCAGCCCAACCTTTAACATTCGCAGCAATTTCTTTTAAGATTTCAGAATCACCATTTATTAAATCATCAGTTGGTTTTAATTTATCTTCATAAACATCATATTTCATTAAATCTACAAAACCTCCCTCACTTAAAGGATCTTTTTCCCAATGTTTTCTAACTTCACTAATAGATAAAACTCTTCTATAAGAACTTAAACCATCAACTGATTTAACAGGATTACAAACAATAATTAAATCTGTTGCTTTAAAACTTGTGATAGGTACTTGTAAATCATTAACAACCCTATCAAATACAGAATAAGGACTTCCACCATGGATTGTACCTGCAACAACATTTGCTAAAGCACCAACTCTCATTGCTTCATATAAAGATTTTGCTTCTTCACTCCTAATTTCACCAACTATTAAAGAAGAATCTCCTAAACGTAAACTTGCTCTAATTCCCTCACTAGCATCAACTTCATTACTTTCCCCTCCTAAAGAACTTCTAACTTTCATACTCAAAATATCATAATCTAATTTTCGCATTTCTCCAACAGGTAATTCTAAAGTATCCTCAATTGTTATAATCCTTAAATTAGGCATAATTTCTAATAATAAACTTCCAAGTAAAGATGTCTTACCACTTGATCTAGTTCCTGCAACTAATAATGTTCTAGCACCGTCAATAATAAAACTTAATAAACCTGCACCAAGACCATTAATCATATTTGTTTTCATAAATAATGGTAATGTCCAAGGCTTATTTCTATGTCTTCTTAAAGTATAAGCAAGTCCTCCATTACTTAATGGTTGTTGAATTATTGCAACTCTTGAACTCGAATTTGGTAATTCTAAATTAGTATCTAATATTGGATTTGCTTCATCTAATGCTCTACCACTACTCATTCTAAATTTAGTTGCCCAAGAATCAGCATCTTCTTTTGAGGGAATAAGGTTTGTAACACATTCTCCATAATCGTTATGTCTTACAAAAACCGGGGTTAAACTAACAGGTGCATTAATCATTAAATCTTGTAATGATTCATCTTCTAAAAGAACCTCTAAAACACCAAAACCAATAGTATGTCTAACAAGTATATTAGATAATAAATTTAAGTCATCATAAGATAAATTAATTCCCTTATTATTTGCTAAATCTCTCAATAAATCTTTACTAACATTCAAAAAAACTCCTCTTGTTCTTTCACTATCATTAAATTCTTCTTGAGTAGGTTTATGTTCAATTAACACATTTCTTGCTAAATTAAGAAGCATGTGAAAATCTTCACTCAAATTATATTCAGGAGGTATTAAATGATAATATAATTTAGTCTTATTTGGCTCTTTAAAAATTGTTACAACACTCTTATCATAACCTTTTGCAATTTCATATTCTTTGATTATTTCTGCATCCTTTGGTAAACTTGCAATCATTCGAGTAAATGTAAAATTAGGCATAATATCTGGTCTAAAAAATTCAGAATAAATTTCTCTATCTCCTGTTTTAAAATTATTAAATAAATCTTTTGCTTTTTGGATTAATATTAACCTTTCAAAAGAACTAATTATTTTTTCTAATAATCTCAAATAATTAAGATTATCATAACCCTTCTCAGATAATGCTCTTTGTTCAAATAAAGCTCCTTTTAACTCTCTATATGCCCTAATAGGATCTCCTTTTAAAACTTCATTAATAATATAGTTCAAAAAAGAGTAAGCTTCTTCATAAAAATATCCTAATTTTTCTAAAACTTCCACAGAAATAATTTTTTCTTGTTTTGTGAAAAAATCATATAATTGTGCTACTTCAATTAACATATTCACTTGTTCAAAATTATGACTATAATTTCTTTGTTGAACATAAACTATTCTACTAATATTAGAATCTTCCATTAAAAGATCAATGGTTCTAGCCATAACATCAAAATAATTAGCAAGATCAGGCACATAATTAGCACCAAGATAATTAATATACATTACATTCTCTCCACTTTCTCTAACAATATCAGAAGAATATAAAGGACTATTTTCTTTAAACATATTAAATATAAAACAGAAACAAAACTATTAAAATATTTGTATAAACTAATCTTTTTTCTCAATCAAGATTGCTTGAATTTGTCCTTCTTGAGAAGGCCTATTTGTAATTTTTGCTTTACCTATTTCAGTTTCAATAATTGCACCTTTAACTAAAATATTTTGTCTAGCAAGAAAAATATTAGATGGTGTTTCAACAACATTTAAGATTTTAACAATTTTAGATTTTCCATTAACATTTACATTTGCAATATTTCCCTTAAAAGAAATAATTTTTGTATTTCCCCCTCTTCCTCTAAGAATTTTTGCTTTTCTTTCTCCAAGTTTAACAGTTCTATTCTGTCCAGGCATATCTGTTTTTTTCTTTTTTTTAACTTTTTTATACCTTCCACCAGTTAATTTTCTTCCTATTCTCATAGAATTTTTACATGATGTTTGTTTAAAAGGTTTTTGGTAATTGATTTTCAAATAACCACAAATATATAAATCAAAAACCTTTATTTAAAATATGGCCAATGAAAATAATAATTCTCAAATACAACCTTATTCAAATGATGTTAGCATAAGAATTAGAGATTTAGAAGAAAGAAATAAAATAATAAAAGAAAGAACACACATAGTTAGTAAAAATTTAATTGATTTTAAAGAAGAAATAAAAGAAGAAATAAAAATATTGAAACAAAAAACAACTCAAATGGAAAGAGAACTTGAAAAATTAAAATCAATAACAAATGCATTAATCAATGAAACTGGGAAATACATAAAAAAAGAAGAAATGAATAAAGTTGAAAGAATGCTAAAAGATTTTCAACCATTAGAATTTGTTAGAATGAAAGACTTAGAAGAAATAATTAATAAAAAATTCCTTGAAACAAAAAACAAATCAACCAAAAGAAATAAATAGTAAAATGGAATTATTAGATATAATTAAAGAGATGCAAGATCAAGGAATCTCAAATCAAGGAATCTTTGAAAACCTTCAAAGACAAGGATATAAACCAACTCAAATAAATGATGCAATAAATCAATTAAAAATAACAATACAACCAATGGATACACAAAACCAAGATCAACAAAATGCATTTAATCAACAACAAGATTTTAATCAACAACCTAATTTTAATCAAGAGCAACAATATACAGAAAATCAACAAAATTATCCTCAAGAAGATTATTATACACAAACGCCTCAAGCATATTCTGGAGAAGAATATTATCAACAACCATCATTTAATACAGAAACAATAACAGAAATTACAGAACAAGTTATTTCTGAAAAATTTAGAGAGTATAATAAAAGAACAGGAGATATAGTTAGTTTCAAAAATACAATTCAAGATAAAGTAGATGATATTAATACAAGATTAAAAAGAATTGAATCAACAATAGATAAATTACAACAAGCAATTATTCAAAAGATAGGAGAGTTTGGCGAGAATACTCAAATAATTAAAAAAGATTTAGAATCATTACACGACACAACATCTAAATTAATGAATCCTTTAATAGATAATTATAGAGAATTACAAAAAACAAACGAAAGAAAAAGCAGTTCTACTAAAAAGAAATAATTTAAATAATGGATCAAGAAAAAATTAATGAACTTTTAAGCATTTTAGTAGCAATAATTATTTTATCCATATCTTACACATTTAAAGATAATATTAGTTTTATCAATATTTTTATTGTATTTACAATTATTTTATCTACAAATATCCTTTCTAAAAAAGCTTTTGCAAATTATTTAAATATTCAATTAAAAGTTAAATTTTGGTCTATTTATCAAACTTCTTTATTAGAAAAAGGACATTTAAAAAAACCATTAACAATGGCTTGGTTACCTTTATTACTTTCTTATATTTCAAAAGGAATAATTTTATGGATGCCAATATTAATTACAAAAGAAGAAAAAACAATTCAAAGAATCACAAAAGATAAAGGAATCCATAGGTTTTCAGAAGTTACTGAATGGGAAAAGGCTCAAATTATATGTGTTTCTATTTTTTCATTAATTTTAATTTGTCTTATTAGTTCTTTTTTTAATTTTATTTTGTTAAGTAAATTAAGTATTTATTTTGCATTATGGTCTTTAATACCTTTATCAAATTTAGATGGAAGTAAACTTTTCTTTGGAAGTAAAAAATTATGGACTTTTACAACAATTCTAACAATTATTTTTTTCTTAATAACTTTAACATTTTAAGCACCTAACCCAATTAAAGCAATTCCACCAACTAAAGTCAAAGCAACAATAGAAATAAGTGAAACAATAACATAAAGAAAAATTGTTTTTTTCAAATTATTACCTACTTCAACAGTTTGCATTAAATCATCTTTTCCTGCTTTTATAGTAACAAGTGTAGAGGTTAAAATAAAAACTACTTGTATTAAATAAATTCCAACAACAACTTGGATCCAATAAGTAGGAATCATAGTTTCTAATTGAAACATACTCATAATATCAGAAAGATTTCCAAAACCACTAGTTAATTCACCTCCAGAACCTAAAGAACCCATTAAATTTTCTAAATTTCCTAAAATTAATGTTATCATACCACTTAATCCAACAATAATTCCACTTAATAAAGGAGCTAAAAAGGTCATATTACTTTTCATATCACTAATAATATCTGCTAATAAATCATTTAATCTTGCATCAACTTTTTTAATATTTTTGACATATTCAGAAATACTCATTAAACTTCTTGCAGCAACCTTTAATCCTTTTTTAACAGATTCAACTAAAATTCTCATAGAAGTAATCACCAAATGAGAAGGATAAAAGATGACAGCACCTCTTTTAGGATCAAATAAAGCCCTATCTAGATTCATTCCAAATCTATTTATATTTTCATTAACAATTCTGAAAAAACCTTCTGTAGCGGTTCCCTTACTTGATTCAGAAACTTTTCCAAAAGCAATTTCAGCAGGAGAACCATCACCAATTCTATTTCCTAATTGAAATAAAGAAGAAGTAAATTCACTTTCAACCTCATTATATTTTTTCTTTTCTTTAACTAATTCTACTGTTTTTTTCTTAGAAGAATAAATAAACATATTTGCAATACCTAAGGGTAAAAATATTCCCATAATAACAGATAATGGACCAAAAGGCCCAACATAAGAACCAGGTTTCACACTAGATTCTACAATACCAAATAAAAAAGTATTTTTCATAAAATTAAAACCTAAATCTCCAAAAGTTAGATCAATAGGCATTCCTAAAAAATTATGTATTGGAAAATACATCCAAATTAATGGAAATAATCCAATTAAAAAGAAAGGAATTGAAAAAATAAAACCTTTTATCATGTGTTTTTTATCAACATAATTAGGATATAAAGGATTTTTTCTTAATAAATCACTATTACCATGACCCCCAGGTCTTTGCATCATCACATTATAAGTTAAATAAACAACAAGTAAAGGAATAATAATATTAAACATTAAAATTAAATGATATGTCTGAAAAAGATCTCCTACCATTGTAGAAGCAAGAGGTAAAATTGCTAAGGCAAGAGTTGGTAAAACAATTCCCAACATATAAACATTAGTTAAGGGACTTTTTACTTCATGAGTATATTTTAACATTTTATCATATACTCCATCTAAAATAACTTGAAGACTTCTTTCTAAAATTTCTACTCTTCTTCCTTCATTTGGTTCATATAAACTAGATTCAATTAAATGAAATGATTCAATAAACTCCAAAGAATAATCTCTCCAATCTTCTAAATAATTATCTAGACTATCTTTGATAGTAGAAAACTTTCCGACTTCAACATCCCAAAAGACTTTTCTAAAATCTGTTGATAAAGGATCTTCTAAATTTTCTGCAGCAAAAGCAACTGCCTTTTCTAAATTACTTGTATGTTTCATATAAATAACAATATATAATATTGCAGGTACCATTTGGCTACCAGCCTTTAATCTCCATTTCATTGCAAGCCTCTCAGGAGCTTTTGAATAAAAAGAAAGTAAAAATAAACTTAAAATAAAAATTAAAAATAAAAAAAGAATATTAAATTTATTAGTTATAAAATAAACACTTAAAAGAACTAAAAAACCTCCAAATAAAGAAAAAAGCATAATAAAAACAGCTAAACCCATTACTTCAGAAGAAGTAACATTTAAATGAGAAATATTAATATTTTTTTCTATATTTGCTTTATCTTTTTCACTTGCTTTTATTTTTATAAAATTTCCAACAGTCTTACACCACCCCTCATATCTACTAAATTCAGGAGTCATTGCTTTTCTAAATTGTTCATAACTTTTAGAAAAACTTGATGAATTAAAAGAATCCATATTTGTTTGATTCATTTGTTTTTCTATTTTTGCACTATACTTTTTAAGAATGTCTTCAGCATTACCGTCAATATTATAATTCATTTAATCAACCTCTTAAAAATAAAAACAAAATAGTTTAATAAACTTTTACAATTTTGTTTAAAAGAATTAATATTAAAATAAACGGCTTTGCCTAATTCATAACCCTTTTTTGTGCAACATACTTCTCTGAACACTCCAAAAAATTAACTTCTAATTTTTGAAGAAAGATTTCTTGAATATTTACACAAATATTATGACAAAGAATTTTACATAAAATTTCATTTGTTTGAGAAATATCCCCTTTACAACGAACAAAACCATCAAATTTTTTCTTAATCATAGCCATACCAGTTTCAGCATTATTTCTTAAATGATATTTTTTACCAAATTCTTCAGGATAATCTAGAAAAAATTTAAACATTTGAGTCCAAATTGTACATCCCTTTGCATTTCCATTAGCATTTGTTTTGAAAGGAATAAAGGGGATTGCTCCATATTTTGAAGTAAATTTCAAATTGTCCCTAGAAGAATAAGCCTTATCTGCACTTACTTCTTCCATTTTAAAATTCTTAGCAGTTGCTTCAAGAAGTTCTTTATAATGTGGAGAATCATTAGAAGTTCCTTCCGTAATTTTACAAGAAGTTACAATATTACTTTCTACCCCATAAATAATATGTGCTTTTTTATACATTTTATGTTTAGAATATTTAGATCTAGCAGAACTCCATTTTTCCTGATTAGGTAATGAAAACCCTGTTGCATCAACTGCAAACTTTTTTTCTGTTTGAACTAAAGGAATTGCTGATACTTCTATTAAATATTTTAAAATTAATTTTAAGGATGGATCATTAAAATAGTTTAGAACAGAATTATAATGTGGGCAAAGATGGATATACCCCATGTTTCTACATTCTTCTAAAGATGATTGTGTTCTTCTTGATGATTTTCCTAAATAAACTTTTAAGCACATACAAAATATTCTATGAGACAGTGGCAAAGGTCTTTTACAAAGTCTATCATTTTCAGTTTCTAGTAAACCACAGAGTTCTTTTAACATCATCTTAAATAATAATCCTTCCTTTGCCTGACTATTATTATAAGCAGACCAATTAAAACTTTCAAGTTCTTTATAATCAAATAGTTTACTTTGATATTCTTCCATGTTAAATCTCCTTCCCTTCGTCCCATAACCGAAGGGAATTTATTTTAATTTAGAGAACCCCATAAATTCTCCTTTTTACTAATGAGTAATTAGTACTATTATTACATTATTAGAGTATTTAAGCTTTATGGTTGATTAGTACTATTAAATGACAATAAGTACTTATGACCAATAGATATATTTATATAATAGTACTATCTATAAATTATAAGTACAGATGGAACATAAAAAATTAACGCCTGAAGAAATAAAAATTTTAAAAGAGATGGAGAAAGAGGTAAACTCCCCAAAAGAAGAGACAAAGGAATTGCCTTTGGTAAAAAATAGTTATTCTAAAGATGGAAAAGAGATTAATCAATTTAAAATAAACATTCCAAAGAAATATGCGGATATAATTAAATTAGATAAAGAAAATTTTAAGGTTGTTTCTAAATTAGATAAAAAAAATAATAAACTGATTTTTGAGGTGATAAGAAATGAATAAACAGGTTGCTTTTACTGGGACTGAAAAGAGATTGATAAGAGCCCTTTACTGGTTAGACCGTTGGGCTACAATTAATGAAATTGCAGAAGTTGCAAACATGAGTTGGAATACTGCGAATACTATAATAAAAAGATTTTATGGAAGGAGAATTTTAAACCGAAAGACAATTAACGGGAAGATACATTGGAGGATTAATAATTTTTAAGATGGGAAAAAGGAGGAATAAATATTAGAATGACAAGTGAAGAACTATCTCAAAGAGGACTCACAAAAAAAGGGGTCACAATAATTGATTTTGAATTTTTTCAACTAGGAGCCACCACACTAAAACAGTTGAAGAAAACAAAGATAATCCAAAACAGAGACTATGGCAAATATGAGATTAGAAAACCTGACGGGCTTTTAGTTGATAGAGGAAATAAATCAAAATCAAAAGTTATTGCTGTCTTAGAATATAAAAAACCTTCTGAATTTCAAACTGATAAAAAGAAAAAAGAAGCGATTGAACAATGTAATGATTTATGTCAAGAACTTGAAGCACAAATAGGAATTATCACTGATGGGATTGTTACTTATTGGATAAATCCAAATGATGAAGATAAAAATAATGAATACAAAGATAGAACAACTGGAAAGAAAAGAAGTTTCTCTTATATCTTAAATGATGATAAGCAAAGATTACAAAAAAAGTTTTTTATTAAAGAAAGTGATAAAAAAGATATTTCAAAATTAGATGATGAAACAAGAGAAACTTACAGATTAGTTAAAAGAATTTTGGAAGAAACAAATAGTAAAAATTCTGTTTTGAAAGCAACAGAAAAAACAGACCCGACACCTCTTGCGAGAAGTGTTTGGCAAAGTATTTACATAAGCACAAAAGATAATCCAACTGCCTGTCTTTATAATGTTGTTGAGATATTTATCTTTAAATTTTTAAGTGATTTAGGGGTTTTGAAGGGTGTTAAGGGCTTTGATTATCTATTGAAACTTTACAAAACAGAAGACAATAAAACCGTTTTAGAACATTATGCTCGGACTTGTAGAGAAGAAATAAGAAATTTATTTGAAGCAGGAGATGATGGAACAACAATAATCAATGGAACTATTTTTGTAAATAAAGATGGAAGTCCAGTTTTATCACAAGCAACTTTATTTAAAGATACCATTGAAAAATACGCAAAGTTTGGAGATTTAAAAAATATTGAAAAAGGGTTTAAGACAAAACTATTTGAAACATTTTTGAAACAGAGTAAAGATAAAAGCAAATTGGGGCAATTTTTTACACCGAGAAAAGTTGTTAAGGGGATTGTTGAAATGGCAGATGTTGATAAGGCTGAGTTTATATGTGACCCTTTTTGTGGTGTTGGTGGTTTTCTTTTAGAACCATTTCAAATATCTCAAAATCTAAAAAATAAATTCTCTCCAAAAAATAATAAGATAAACCCGCCAGTAAAACTTTTAGGTTATGATACTGGAAGGGAAGATAATGATGAACAAAAAAGAACTATCATTTTAGCAAAGGCAAATATGCTTATTTATTTATCAGATTTAGTTGAAAAAAATCCTACATTAAACGAGGAATTTTCAAAAATAATAAATGACACTTTCCACTTTTTATCTGATAGTAATCTTGGAACATTAAAAGAAACTGAAAGGTTTGAAAAGAATGAAAATAAACCTGATTTGATTATTACAAATCCGCCATATATCACAAGCGGAGTAACCACCATAAGAAAAGAGATTGAAGAAGATGGTTTAACTGACTATTATAAGAATAGTGGAAAGGGGATGGAGGGTTTATGTTTAAAATGGATAATAAAAAATTTAAAAAGAAAAGGACAGGCATTTATTGTTTTACCAGATAATATTTTCAATGTGTTTGCTAATAAGTTTTTAAGAGATGAAATAAAAAAGAATTGTTACATAAATTGTATTATTTCTTTACCCGCAAAAACTTTCTTTAATACTCCAAAGAAAACCTATATCTTAGGTATAACAAAAAAGGATTGCGATGAAGATGAATGTGAAAACCTAAAACAAGATTTTCCAGTATTTACTTATTTGGTGTCTAATATAGGAGAAACCCTTGATGTTAATAGATTTGAAATACCTGAAAATGATTTGGATAATGCAAAGAATTTATTTAACCAATTTAAAGGAAGTCCAAATAGTTTTCAAACAGACGACCCGCGATGTAAGTTACAACCTATTGAAAAGTTTGAAAATGAAAAATATTGGATTATAGATAAATGGTGGAGTAAAGAGGAAAAAATTAAACTTGGAGTTGAAGAAGAAGATGAAAGTTTAACTCTTGATGAATTTAAAGATCAAATTGAAAAAACAAAAGCAAAATTAGGAGAATTAGAATGGGAAACAGATAAAACAAAAGAGAAAAAGTATAAAACAAAAATTGTTTATGTAACCGATACAACAAAAGACGGAGAAATAACACAAGAAGGAATTTTTGAAGCAGAAAAGGGAAATGCAAAATATACAAAAAAATATATGCATGACCATCAAGGAGAATTTCCAGTTTATTCTTCTCAAACTTCTAATTTAGGAGAAATCGGAAGCATAGACACTTTTGATTATGATGAAGAATGCTTTACTTGGACAACAGATGGAACTTATGTTGGAACTGTTTTTTATAGAAATGGTAAGTTTTCAATAACTACTCACTGTGGGATTTTAAGAGTTAAGCCCGAATATAAAAATAAAGTTGATTTTGAATACTTGAATTTTATCTTAAATCAAACACTCCCTAATTACAAATTGGGAGAAGGTTCTAACAAGAGATTGGGAACTGAAAGAATGAAGGAAGTTCAAATAGAAATCCCAATAGATGAAAATGGAGAATTTGATTTGGATAAACAAAGAGAAATTGCAGATAAACACAAAAAAATAGAAGAAATTAAGGAAAAACTAAAAGACAACTACGAAAAAATGATAAATTCAAAAGTTCAAATTATTGAGGTTGAGGAATGACGGAAAAAAAAATTTTACAAGATTTTGTTGAAGACCTTACTTTTTTAATGGAAAAAAACCATATTAATATTGTAATCCCATGCCTTTCTATGTGGGCAGAATATGTAATAAATAAATTAATTAATCAAAAGTTAGGCTCAAAATTAGAAAAGGAACGTGATTTTACATCCTCATTAAAATTACAAATTTTGAGAAAACTAGATATAATTGATGAAGCGGAATTTAAAACATTAGATGCTTTAAGAAGGTCTAGAAACCTTTTATTACATGAAGGAGTAACAATGAATCGGAAAAAGTTTGATAGCCTTCTTGATAAAACAGAGTTAAATAGTTCCTCAAAAAATATGGAAAAAGATTGGAAAAATAATGTCCCCTTAAACACGCGATTTCTTTATGCATGCTATTCAAAAATATTTAGATTATTACAGAAAGTTGAGTGTGATTACTCAACACTTATTTCAATCTATGGAGGCAAGGCTCATTTAGAAAAAGCTTTAACTTAAATCTCTGTCTAAAATTTATCCAAAAATCCTCTTAAAACTTAAAAAAGACTAGCACACCTAATCTCTATGAAAAAACAAATTATAATAGAAGGCAAAAAGTTGGATGAACTATATGAAATTTACCTTGATTGTATAGACTTAGAAAAAAGAAATGATTTAACAATCTCTGGAAAATGTGAATTACAGATTCTTAAGAAAATCTTTGAGTAATCTCCTAATTGTGCAGGATTAAACCTTTTTGTGCAGGACGGCGTTATTGGGCAAAGCCAAAATAAACAAAAGCTTTTTAAACTAAAACCCTTTTTAAGTTTTACTATGAACTCTCCTAAAAGATGTCCTGAGTGTAACAGTACACATTTAATTTATGATGATAACAAAGGTGAACTAATTTGTGGTGATTGTGGTCTTTTAGTAGAAGAAGGAATGGTTGATACTGGCCAAGAGATGAGAGCATTTGATAAAACAGAAAAAAAATCTCGAGGTGGAGCACCAATTTCTATGCAAAAATTTGACAGAGGATTAACAACAAACATTGGAGAGATTTCAGACATTTATAGATTAGATTCATCTCAACAAACACGAAAATATTTAAGATTAAAAAAATGGCAAGAAAGAGTTTCAACTTCTATTGAGCGAAATTTAAGACTTGCAATGTCAGAATTAAGAAGAGTAGCTTCATATCTAGATTTACCAAATGTTGTTAAAGACGAAGCAGCAAGAATTTATAATTATGTTTTACAAAGAGGATTAGTACGAGGACGTTCAATGGAATCAGTTATCGCTTCTTGTATTTATGCTGCATGTAGATCCTATAATATCCCAAGAACATTAGACGAAATTTCTCATGCTAGTGAAGTAGAAAGAAAAGAAATTGGTAGAACTTATAGATTTATTATTAGAAAAATAGGATTAAAATTAATTCCCTCTTCTCCAAAAGATTATATCTCAAGATTTGGTTCAACATTACACTTATCACCAAGATCTCAAAATGAAGCATTAAAAATTTTAAATAGAGAAGAAATTGCAGAATTGTCATCAGGTAGAGGACCTGCAGGAATAGCAGCAGCAGCACTTTATGTTGCAGCATTATTAAACGACGAAAAAAGAACACAAAGAGAAGTAGCAGATATTGCAGGAATAACAGAAGTAACAATCAGAAATAGATATAAAGAATTATTAACAAAATTAGAACTCGAAGAAAAAATAAAAATAAAAGAAAATGAAGCAAGAAAAAAGAAAAAACTTGCTAAAATAAAAGAAAAACATTAAAAAAATTTTATCTTCTTAAATCAGAAATTAATTGATACACTTCTTTAGAAATTAAATATTCTTTTTCTTTAATGTTTATATAATAAGAATATTCTCCAAAATTAGTTCTGTAAAGTGGACTAATATCAATTAAATCAATTAATTCAAATTCATATATTAAATACCATTTATTTGAATAATAAGTAAAATAATAATCTGTATATCTTTGAAATATTTCAAGAGATTCTATTTGAGATTTATCAATATTTTCTGGGAATATTAATTGATTAAATGATTCATCTGAAGGTTTTATTATAGAAATAGTTGAATGTGCCCTCATAGATTCTATCTTCTTCAACATTTTTTCATCTAAAATATTTTCAGATTCACTCAATTTATTTTCATCTAAACTTTCTTTTTCTTGAATATTAGTACTCTCTAAATTTTCCTTTAATACAAATTTTTTACCATCAAAAAGATAATTTTCTAAATCATTTAATTTCAAATCATCTTTAATTTGAAGAGTAATAATCCCATCAACCATTAACCCAATTGTTCTATCCTCAGAATCAATTATTTTATATCTTTTTTCTTGAGTCTGTTCTAAAGAATATCCTGTAAATTTACCATTAAAATAAATTTCGTTATTTGATGACAAATCCCAACCATCCTTAAAATTTTCTAAAGATTCTTCTTTAATAGAAGTTTCTTCTAATTCTTTTATTTTTGGTTCTTCCTCAACGTTTGATTCTTCATCTAACACTTTATCACTAATATCATTTGATTTAGTGGTTAATTCAATACTCTTCTCATAAAGTAATTGATAAAATTGAACTTTTAGAGAAATTGCTTCTGCCTTATCTTTATTTGTACCTTTACCAGTATCTTCCCCAGAAATACCAATAATTTTATCTAATGAACCCATTAAAGAATCTTCTTCATTTAATATTATTTCTACACTCTTAAAAGAAAATTCTTCTATAGAACTCTTTAATCTTAAAATTTCTTCTCTTACATCTTCATACTCCTGAAGAATTTTTTCATAACTATCATAAATTAAACTATCTAAAATACTTTTATCAGATTCAAGACTAATTGCATTAAAATCCTCTTGAACACTCTCAATATCTAACCAACATTTTATATTCTCATTTCCACAATAACCCGCTTCTATCCACTTTTTTTCAGAATTAGTTAAATCATCCTTACTTGGATTAGAACTAGCACAAATTCTAGTTATTCCTAATAATTCAATATTTTTACCATTAATGTTAAAAATTGAAGAACTACTTGAAATACAATCTTTTTCTGTTGTTATTTTATTTTTACTAACTTCTTCTTCTACATATTTTTCTTTAATATATTCTCCAGCAAGACTACTAGTTACAGAACCAAATCCACAACTTTCAACACCATTTAAACTTACACATAAAGTACTATAACCTGAAACAGTAACAAATGTTGGTGTATCTATTTTACCATCATCTGCATCTAAATAACCACTTGCAACTTCATAAGTTGGATTAACATTAATATAACTAGCAGGAGGATTTTTCAAATAAACTTTATAACTTAAACCTTCATTTTTACCTGCATATATTTGATAAGTTACTTTATATTGGGATCTTGAAGGAACACTAATATCTTCGTATAAAGACTCACTAAAATAAGCATTAAATTGTGCAGGGCTTTCAGGCTCAGATAAAATACCTAAACCATTTTTAAGCTTAGTAGGCAAATCTACTCCAATAAAATTTCTACAAAATTCAGTTCCAATACTCTCAAAATCATCAAACTTATAAGCTTTCAAGAGTTCATCTCCATAATTTGAAATATAATTAGATAAGGCAGATTCCATATTTTGAAAATTTTGTTGAGCAAATAAATATTCTCCGCCACCTTGAACTCCACCAGTAACCTTATTTGAAGGAGAACTTAAAGCATTAATCATCAAAGAACTTTGTTCCCAGAATAAATTACAAAAATAAACACTAGTTATTGCATCACATACACCAACATATTCTCCTGTTTCGATATTTGTTTGTAAACATTGTCTTGTTTGTTTTAAAACAGAATTTAAATTTTGTAAACCTGCATTAATTCCAGTTAAACAAATTGGAATCTTTATTCCTTCATCCTTATTTGGCCAACATAACACCAAACTTCCAATAATTCCTTGTTGAGGAACATTACTTACAGGATATCTTCCTCCTGCATCACATCTACTCGAAGGACATAAAACAGGATCACACACATTAAACATTATCTGACAATCTTTAACACTCATAAAATCAGTACATTCAAAAATACCACTATCAGTCATTGTTTGACCAACCTCAAAATAATTACCTAAAATATATACTTTTTCTTTTCCATATTGTTCTGAGGCACTAATAATGGCTTCTTTTGCTTTATTATACAATTCTAAAACCTCTTTAGAATTCAAATCAGAACAAAATCTAATTGAATCATAATTTGATTGATACGAACTAAATCCTTGACATAAATCATCTCCACCTAGATATTCCATATTACCATTATTTCCAACATTACAAATATAAAAATAATTAACTTGACCACTGGTATCATAACTTTTAACTTCTGTTTCAATTAAACTACCTTCTGAATTTGAAATATAAGTATACCATCCTTCATTTAAATCAAGAGGAACAACAGAAGGCAATCCTTTATTTTTACCAGAATCATAATATCTAACTTGTGGATTTAAAAATTTATTAGAACAAGTTCCTTTTGATAAACTAGAATCATCTAATATAAGATTTGAATTAACTTTAGAACCTTCATATTCTTTTTCAGCAAGATCACAAGAAACAGAAGTACAACTTGAATCTTGTTTTAATAAATCTTGATATAACAAAGCAGTTCTAACTTGAGTCACAGTATATAAATTTTCTTTATCAATATCCGGATTAGTTATTTTTCCTTTTAATTCTTGAATATATTCATCATTTTTTACAATAGAATTAGCTTCAACAATTCCTTCTTTTTTTTGAACATCTTTGATTATTTCATTAACATTTCCTAAACTATCTTTATATGATTTAACATTTTGTTCAATTTCATCAGAATGTTCAAAATAACATCCTTCTCTTGTTCTAAAAGAAGAATCTCCTTGAGAAATTAAAGAATCACAATATGTTTTATAATAATTCATTATTTCTTTTCTTGCAATTCCTTCACCACTAAATCCACTAATAAATGCCTTAGCATTTAAAATAGCACTAGTTGTAACACAAGTTCCCTTCCAAGCACTTAAAGTTTTGTCAAATCCTTCAATAAATTTATCTAAAGAATTGATTGTTTTATTTAAAGACTCTATTCTGTCTTGAGCAACTTCAGGGCTTATTTGAATTAATCTTTTTTCAATACCAATCTTAAATGTAAAATTCGCTTTAGAATAATCAGATTCTATTACTGGTAAAAGACTAACATGAGCTGTTCTAACAGTATTAATATTCTTAATATTAATTTTCAAATTATTAATCTCTTTTTCTTCACCTTCATAAACTTCAAATATTGTTATCTTATCCTCAAAATCCTTAAATTCAAAGACAAGAAAATCATGTTCAATTTCTTTTAATGTTAAAATACCTTTGTCATAATTTTGCTTCCAATTTTCGTTAACAGGACCTATTGAAACACTATTAATACTAAATGCAGTATTTTTATTAGAATTATCAACTGAAATAAAATTTCTAAAAGAAATAAAGTAATTATTATTATTTAATTTAAATGAATTTTCAGCTAAAGAATAATTATAATCTAAATAATTATTTTTTAAATCTTGTAAATATTCATAATTTTTAGAAGTAGGATAATTTTTTAAAAATAAATCTATTAATTCTAATTGAATTTGTTTATTTTTATTGGTTAATTCTATCTGTTTAAGTAAAGCTATTTCTCCAAAAAAAGAATTTGCATTATTTTTTTCATTAGGATAACTATTTAATAAAAGTTCTAAGTTTTTTTGAGCTTCTTTTAAATAATCATTTATCTCTTTTGAGTTTTCTTTATCATCAACTTGTTCATCTGAATTAATATTTATAGTTAAAGTAAAAGTATTTCCCGGACAATTAATTTTAACATCTTTTTTAGTTTCATCTTTTAAGTTTATTTCTTTAACAATACAATTATTATTTGCTATCCTTGAACCTTCTCTAACCCAAAAAGATTCACCATTAATATTTAATAAAACTTCATCTTTTGCAGAAGTGATTTCATTTAATTTTAGTTTAAAACCAGCCTTACAATAATCTCCAGGAAAATAAATAATATTACTTGTATTTCCTTCATCTAATATAACATTAGTATAGACTTTATCTTTATTTTCCAAGATTTCAATATTTGCAGAATCAGACCCTACAGACTTTAGTCTTAAATATCCTCTACCAGACCAAAAATTATATCTATTAAAAACATTATCCCAATTAGAATTATCATTCATATCTAAATAAAAATCAGATTGACCAACACCATAAGTTTTTTGATAATCATATTTAATATTTGCAGTTAAAACACCATTAACCCAATCTTCCATTTTTGATTCATTTGGTTGTTTTTTTAATAAAATTACAACATAACCAATATTTTTAGAAATTGAATCATCTGCTAAACTATTATAATTTTTTATTGCAGCTCTTGTCGGGTGAAAACTTATTCCTGCAACTTCTTCAGGATAATCTCCCTGAAAAGAAATAGAAGAGATACTTGCAGATTCAATTAAAGGATTTAATTTAATTGCTTCTAATTGACAAAAAACAGGAGTATTTTGACTAGATAATAAATCACTTCTTACAACACTTGGTTGACAACCATTCGGTGGAATCATAATTAAAAAATCAGAATTTTCTCCAGAATTACAATTTCCAGAATCTAATACACCATTATAAAGGTCATCATAATTAAAATAACTTGTTGAGCCTAATGAAAATGAAATTGAAAATAAAATTAAAGTTAAAAGAAAAAATATTTTTTGTTTGACCATTTTAATTAAAGTTTAAATAAACAGTTGAGTCCTCCACTTTAATATAATTTTCTTGCAATTCATTTAGATTCTTAGGTAAATCAAATAAGGTAGGTACAATATTTAAGTTTTTGGAATTCATTAAAATATCTTCTGTAATATAATAATTAACTAAACTTCCACCTCCCACAATAGCAGAATCTATGTTCATTGAAGGAATATTTATATTTTCACATTTTTCTTCTTCATAACCAAAAACACTACCCATGCCACCAACAGGAACATTTACACAAAGTTCTTCATTTACTTCAGGTAAAACCAAAGAACTGTCAGAATAAACAAATATACTAATATTATAGTTATCTTCTACTAATTCTAAACTCTTTATCTCTGGATAAACAATACTAGTTGAATAGTCTTCTCCTTCAAAACTAATTAATGCTTTTTCATTATCTAAATTAGTCATTTTTAAATTAAAATTATATTTTTTCTTTAACCAAATATCTAATATTAAATCTTCATTTGTAGAAATTATTTTTTGTGTTTCTAAATACCCTTCTGAATTAACAAGAAGTAACCCATTAACACATTGTGGAACCTTATCATTAAATGTTGCAAAAGATCCTTCTAATTTTGATTCTCCTAAATAACAATTACTATCTAAACACTTAAAGGTTAAAGAAGACTCTAAAGGATTTAAATTATAATCATAACTATTAACAATTAAATTAGATTTTTTATAATTACAAACATCATAATAATTAGATTCAGATTCAAAAAAGCTTTGATTGATACTCTCTCTCACCTGAGTATTTTCAATGATAACATTTATTGGATATTGAAATATAAAATCGTCTTCAATAAATTGAATTAACACTGGAAAAACAAGATCATAATTTAATTTATATGGAACATAACAAAAACCTAACATTTCTAAACCTTCTTGTAATCCCACAGGTTCATTAATTAAATCACCATTAATTTCTAATTTTAAAGGCCAATTAGGATTATAAAATACATTAACTAATTCATCAAAAGAATCTTTACCCAAATCAACAACAAAATATTCTTCTTTTATATCATTTAACTGATAATAGTTTCCTTTCATCTTAATTGAATTAATATTTGCAACAAGACCATTAGTAATATTTTGTTTTATTTCTTCTTCATTAAAGATTAATGGGCTACATTGTAATTCAAAACCGACTACAGGAACATAATTCATTAAAACATCATAAGCATATTTCTCTAAAAAAGCAATTTGCATTTCATAATCATAAATTTCAACTGAAGAAGAGTAAAATTTACCCAATTTAGAAGGAATACTAAATTCATGTGTACTAACTAAAGCACTTTTATCATTGAAATAAAAATTTAAATTATTATTAATATATACTTCTACACTTAAATCATTTATTTTAACATCAACATCTCCTGAATCATTTAAGATATAATTAAAACCTTGAGATTCATAAACACTTAAATCACAAAAATCAAGCCTATCTGAAATAAATTCTTCTAATTGATGTTCCATATTTTCTTTTGAAGGAATTTGTTTTCTAATTAAATTGTTTCCAGAAACATAAAACCAATAAGGTATTTTTTGACCTAAAAAATCTAATTGGGAAGAAAAAGGCATAAACCTACTACCTTGCTCAAAATTAGGTAATTCAATGTATCCTCCTTGCTGACCCATTAAATAAATTCCTTCTTTTGTTGTACCTTTAATACAATCAATATAACTATTATATAAAGGTTTAAATTCAGGATCAATATTTTTATCAAAAAAATTATCTTTAAACATAAAAAAAAGAATAACAGAACTTACAATTAATATACTAATTATAATAAAAAGAGTAACTTGACCATTCTTATCACCTTTTTTTAATAACATATTAATAAAAACAAATAACAAGAATATTTAAATTTAGTCCTTTAGATAACAATTCCATTAAACTTATTAATTAATTAAATCAAAAAGAAATATATGAGGAGATGCCGGAGCGGTCAAACGGGTCAGGCTTAGGACCTGATGGCATTTGCCTACGGGGGTTCAAATCCTCCTCTCCTCATTTTAAATAAAAACATTTATAAAGAAATAACCTTTAAATAAAATATGAAAAAGGGTGAAATGACAATTACAACTATTATCGCAATAGTTCTAGCAGTTGTTATTTTAGTATTCTTAATATATGGTTTCTCAACTGGTTGGGGTAATTTTTGGAGTAGAGTAAATATATTTGGCGGTGGAAAAGCAAATGTTAATGATATTGCCCAAGCATGTTCAATGGCATGTCAAAGTCAAGACACATATGGATTTTGTAATATGAAAAGAGAAGTTACAAAAGAAGATGGTTCTAAAGTATCTTATATTACTAATCAAGACGAAGAAGAAACAGAAGACTATGAACCTGAATATCTTGATATAAATTGTAATACTTTAGCAACAAATGAAAATTTAGGATTAACAAATATTTTTGAAGATTGTCCTGGTCTTTGTTAAATATTATTTTTTCAAAACATTTATTAAATTTAATTTCTAATCTTTTTTATGCAATTCAAAAAAGCACAAATAAATTTGATTGTTACACTAATTCTAATTTTAGTTGTATTTGTTGTAGTAATAATAAGTATAACAGGACAATGGAGAACAATAGGACAAAGAATAAATATTTTAGGTTCATATGATCAAAATATAGAAGTAATTCAAAATAAATGTGAATTAGCATGTCTTCAAAAAGATACTGAAACATATTGTAAGGATATTCAAAAACTAATAATAAACGAAAAAACACAAATAAAAGAAACTTGTGAAGCATTATCACATCAATCTTTTGAAGGATTTGAAATAAAAACTTGTTCAAACCTTTGTAATTAAACTAAATATTTATTAAATATAAAACAATTATTATTTTATGAAATCAAATAAAAGAGGAGATTTAGAAATAGATTATCTTATCAAAGGGATTTTATTATTCTTGTTTATAGCAATCATGGCTTTTGCAATTTACATATTACTTAGTGGAAAAGGAACTGAAATGATAAATTCAATTAAAAATATATTTAGGTTTGGATTTTAATGGCACAAGAAGGCGGTGGAATGACTGTAAGTAAATTAGTTGTAATTATTATGGCATTATTATTACTTGTCCTAATTGCTGTAGGAGCATATAATGGTTGGTTAGTTAATGGAATACAAAAAATGGGTTCTCAAATGGATAAAATATTAATTTTTTTTAATCAAAAAGGAGAAACAACAGATGGAGAATTATGTCTAGATAAAATAGATATAACAATTAAAAATAAAATTAAAGGAAGTTTAGAAATCTGCCCAAATCAATGTGAATTAACTCTTAATGAAAAAATAGGCACAAGTTCAAGATTTAAAATAGATACAACAGGAACATACAAATATTTAGAAGCTACAGGGGTAGGAGAATCTAATATAGAGGGAGCTGAAAGTGCATTAAAAGAAGGATGGAATTTAATAGAAAAAACAAATCCAGAAGAAATTCAAAAAGAAGTAGAAGCAAGCGAAAATTTTAATATTTTATTAAATACCTTAGAAAACTTTCTAAAAGAAATAAATCCAGAAACAATAGAAGAGTTTGAAAATGTATGTAATTCAAATGAAGAATGTCCAACAGGATATTATTGTGATGAAAAAACAAATATAAATCCTTCATATTGTCAAAACACTTATTTTAATATAGAAACTTCAGGAGGTCTTTCATCATACTATCCTTTATTATCAAATGACATAGAAAAACCTTTTGAAAAATATCCTTATCATAAATGGTATTTATATATTGAGAATAATAAACAAAATAGTGCATATTTAGATGAATTTGGAAGATTATGGTATTCTTTAAATGTTGTAGGGCATGTGACAGAAGAGAATAAAATAAAATTCATTTCAGAGTATGAAGATTATTTTGATTCATATCAAAAAGAATGGATTAGAAACCATAAATATTTAGAAGAATGTATTCTTGAGATAAGACCTACAACATTTAAAAAATATATTGAAAAAGTAAATTTAAATTTACAAAATCAAGAAGGCAAAATCATTTGTAATAAAGAATATTACTGCAATTCAGATGGAGATGATTGTGAATGTCCCATAGCAGTAAGAATAATCAAATCAAGAAGTTCAGAGAAGATAGTTTGTTATAATAATTATTGCCCAAAAAAAATTAATAATTTTGAAAAAGTTAAAACATGTCAAAAAATAAAAGAGAACATAGAACAAGAAAGTATTTTAAATAAAATATTTTCTCAAAATGATATTTATTATATCTTTGTAAATAATTATAACCATAATCCTCAGGCTCTTGAAAGATATCTTTACGGAACATTGTTTAAAAAAGAAGGAGAAATTTGGTATAAAAATGTTTTATATAGGGATGAAAAAGATAGAAAATGGGATGATTTAAAAAATAAAAAAATATATGAGATGGCCCTTGAAATAAGCAGGTTATCTACAGGCGGAGTTTTAACTGGTGGCAAAATATATAGTCCTGAAAGTAGTGTTACCATTGGTCGTTTAACTGGTAGTCTAAATTCACCACAAAAGATTCAAGATGGAATTTATTTTGACATTGTAAATGATTATAACATAGAAGAATTTTATGATTCTCTATATTCAAATATAATACAAAATGAAAAAGAAAAAAGAATTATAGACCAACTTTTTAAAGATTATATTTCTAAACAAGAAAAGAAATTAGAAATATTTGAATACAATGATGAACGGAAAATATTAACAATTAACAATAAATATGGTATTTCAAAGGATATAAATATAGATGTTCTGGGAATAAATTCCCAATATTTAAAGATGTTTGAATTGAAAAATGGGTTTTGGGAAGAAATAGATATTGAAGATAAAAGCTATTATATAACTGATTCACAAATAAATGAATTAAAAGAACAAAAAGAAAATACCAATAGTATTATAGATTATTTAAATGAAAGATGTTGGTAAATTATAAAAAAGGATTTAATTCAAACTTAAATAATAAATTTTCTAAAGAAGTTTGTTCTAAAGTTTCTTTTTGTTGATTAAACGTAATTAAAGGGATTGCTAAATAACCAATATTATACCATTTAAGGTCGTTTAAATTTAAATCCCATTTTATTTCTCTACCTACAACAAAAGGATTAAACTCTTTTTCACTACTATAAAAAGGAATTTTATAGATATTATAATTTTCTCCAAAATCTTCTTGAAATATTCTTTTTCTTTGATCTTCTTTAATCTCACTAAAAAGTTTACTCAAAAAAACAGTATAGTCTATTAATTTACCCACTTTTCCTGGAACTTTTCTAAGAAGGGAAACATAAGGGCTATCATTAGGAACATTAGAAAAATATTTTTTTTCAAAATCTTCTAATTTAATTATATTTCTTTCAAGATTATTCAATTTATCTTCAGTATAATTATCTAATTTTTTAAAAAATTTGTAAGTTTTAGTTTCTTCATTAGGATAAGCCTTAATTACTGATGTTTGAGAAAAATTATTTTTTAAAACTAATAAATTTTGTTCTAATTCTTCTAAATAAACTTCTTTTGGCAAAACAAGATATAAATGAGTATTATTTCTATCTTCAACAAAAAGATAATCTCTAAATAAAAGTTTAGTTCTATCTTCTAAACTAATTGAATTATTCCCTCTATTAAAATAAGAAAAACTAAAAGAATTATTTGAATTTTTCTTAAAATAAAAATAAAAACCACTAGAATCATCAAAATCATTTGTACCAATATATTTTCCATAATTAATAGAATCTTGTTCAAATGAATCAATAAAGTCACCAGTATCATAGAATAATTTTGATTCTAAATCCTTTTTACCAAAAGTATTATCTAAACTATTAATTATAGGAGAATCATAAATTAAACACCTTTCTTCTCCAGAAGATAAAAAATCATATGTTTTTGTATAAGAAGGAAACAACAAATTTAAACCAATCAAACTTCCAAAAAGAATTTTTTTAAATTTTAAATTCATAAAAATTGAAAATTAGAATCATATAAAAAATAAATTTAAAAAATAGGATAAACCAATATTTTTATTAATCAAATAAATCTAATAATATCATGTATTACAATAAAAGAGGTTCAGCCCTATTATCAGAAACATCTATTGGATTGATTATAGGAGTTATTGTTGTAGTAACTCTTTTATCATTAGCTTTATCTTTTTTAACAAAAGAAAATCGATCAGATCAAATATCCGAAAGTTTGATTAATCAAGTAAAAAATTCTTTAGAAGAAGCAAAAAAATATTCAACTTCAGAAATAATCATACAACAAAGGCTTTCAAATGAAGAAGAATATTTCTTAGTTAATTTTCAAGAGAATAATAGAATTAAATTAGTTGACAATCCTCGAGGAAATTATTATTTTTTTAATAAAAATAAAAAAGTATGTATCTGTACTACTAAAAATTTAGTAGAAGAAACTATTATTTGTGATAATCATTGTTTAACTGTTAAAGAAAATATTGAAAATTTTAATGTTATTCCTTTATACAAAAAAACATATATTAAAATAAATTATGAAAATGAAAATTACCAATTTAATATAATAGAGGAAGGAAATTTAGAAAATATTAAAACGGAAAACTGTATATCTTATTTAAATAATATTGAAATCCTTTTTCTAGGAGATTTAGAAAAGCAAAGTTATATAGAACAATGCTCTCTTTTTCCTTTAGAAACGATTGAATCTTTAAAAAAAAGAATAAATGAAAAATTAGGGGAATTAGAATTAACACAAGAAGAATTTAATAATAAGCAAATAGAATGTAAAAAATTGATTGAAAATGAACCACATTCTGACTTATTTAACGACAAAATTAATTATTTACCTTCTCCAAGCACAAACAATAAACTAATAGAAAAACAAATTATTTCTTATTGTATTGACACTAATTTTGAATTAGTAAATAACTGTTTAATAGAATTAAATGAAAAATATCTAAGTAAATTAGAGGGAGAAGACTTAGAAAGGTATAAAGAAGGAGAATTAGATTATAATGATATTTCTTTAAAAATTGAGAGGTGTATTTCTGAAAATTATGAAACCTAAAAAAGCACAATCAACAGATGAAATAATTAAATGGATAATTTACATAGCAATAATAGTTGCAACTTCAATTGGAATTTATTCACTATTTAATTTCTTTAAATAAAATGAAAAACAAAAAAGGAACAAATATGCAAGAGATTATTACTCATTTAATTTTAATTTTATTAATTACAACATTATTTATTTTAAATTTGTCTTCAAAAATAGATAGTAGAAATGTAAAACAACAAATATTAGAAAAACAAACAGCACTTTTAATAGATTCTGCTATTCCTGGAATGAGTTTTATTATTCAAAAAAATAATGTTAATGGATATATTAATAAAATAGAAATAAAAGAAAATAAAATTTTTGTTCAAATAGATGGACTTGTTTCTGTAAACGGATACCCTATTCTAACACAACATAATGTTCAATTAATTGAAGATTCTAATCAAAATAAATATATTATTCAAATAACATGAAGAACAAAAAAGCAGAAGCAATAGGTGAATCAATTGTTATGATGTATCGAATTTTTTTATTGACAATAGTAGTATTATTGATTATGGGTATATCAAATGGAATATATATGCCTAATACAAATGTAAAAGATAGTGAAGCAATAATTCTTTCTAAAAAAATAACAAATTGTATATTAGATTCAGAAGAATTTAATATTAAAGAAATAAAAGAAAATTTTAATTCAAATATATTAGAATATTGTAATTTTAAATATAATTCTGAAGAAGAACTTTACAATAAATATTTTATAAGAATAAAATTAAATGAAGAAACATTAATGTTCGGAGATGATGGAAAATCTTGGGTAAATGAAATCATGAAAACAAACCCTAATGCATTAGGAGATTTTAAACAAGGATATTCTTCTATTCAAAATAAAATTTTACTTAATGGAGAAGAAAAACAATTAAATTTAGAGGTTTATATAAATGAATAAAAAAGCATTAATCGGAAGTTTTTTATCATTATTTGTAGCAACAATAATTATTGTAGTTTTATTAATTCTTTCTTTAGTTTTTAGTTCAGTTATCAAGGGACCAAATCAAAACCCCTCAAGTCAAGAAAAATTAAAATTAGATTCTTATCTAATATTATTTAATCAAACATTAGAACAAAATACAAAAGATAAATCAAATAACCAATACCTTCAAGAAGATTATAGGATATTTGAAATAAAAAATAATAACCTAAACTTAATTAAATTATTAGATATTAAAAAAGAGCTATATTTTATACAAGAAGAAAAATTAATTTTATTAAATTCGCTTAAATTAGACTCAAAATCAGGACATGGTACAACAATTTATAATCTCCAATTAGAAGATAATTCAAGAGTAATAATTTCAGAAGAGATATATAATTTATTAGATAAATTAAAAGAATCAAATTACGAAGAAAGTTTAAATATTTTAGATCAAAACGAAAATGTTTATTCTATACAAATAAATTCTCACAAAGAGGTTTTAAAATGAAAAATAAAAAAGCACAATTATTTTCATTATATTTAGTATTAATTACATTATTCTTTTTAGGTTTAGTCTTTTATGGTTATATTCAAAATCAAAAAAATATAAATTCTTCTTTAACTTCACCAGTAAATGTATTATTAATAGAAGATGAACAAAAAATTTTTGAGTATAATGAAGAAAAATTAATTAAAGAAATATTTTGTGATAAAATAATAGAAGAAGAATTAGATAAGACTCTTTTTTGTGAAAGATTAGAACCTTATTCTAATTATATTAAAAAAGATTTATATATTGACGAACAAATAATAACAGAATCAAGTTGGCAAAATCAAGAGAGTTGGATAAATTTTTGTAAAAACTTATATGAATTTAAAATTGATGAAAAAAATTTAATTGTATATAGAAAAACATTAAATAAAAGAGTGATTTTAGAATCCACAAATTCAGAGAATAATCAATTTGAAAAAGTAAAATTTAAAACAATATTAGATTATGTTTATGATAAAGAATATAATATAAATTGTTAAAAAAAGAAAAATGAAATTAAGTTCAACAGAAAAAAGAAAAACAAAAAAAGATCTTAAAAGAAAAAGGCAATATAGAGTCTATAAACGTGGTGGAAAGTATAGAACAATAGACTTAGAAAAAACAGAAGAACAAAATAAAAATAAAAATAAAAATGGTTAATTCTTTTTTAATAGGAGTTATTTCTTTTGGGTTAATACTAGCGATAATACAAGATATTAAACGAAAAGAGATAGACAATTGGTTAAACTTGTTAATTTTTATTTCAGGTACTATCTATATTTTAATAGAGTCAATAATTACAAAAGAATATTTTATTTTATTTTATTTTTTGATGACTTTTATTGGAATTTTTTTATTCGCAAACATACTTTATTATTCAAATATTTTTGCAGGAGGAGATTATCATCTACTTTTAGCATTAACTCCTCTATTTGTAACTACACAATTTAATTTAATATTTTCAAATATTTTTTTGTTTTTAATATTGTTAATCTTTTCTGGAAGTTTTTATGGTCTTTTTTTCTCAATATTTCTTTATTTTAAAAATTTTAGAAGAATAAAAGAAGAAACTAAAAAAGAATTAAGAAAAAATAAAATAAAATTCTTTTTAATTACTTCAATAATAACAATTCCATTAATTTTTATTTCTTCTCTATTAATTTTAATTCCAATTTTATTAATATTAACACCTTTTTTATTTTCAATTGCAAAGGTCTTACAAGAAAAAGTTTTAACAAAAAAAATAAGTGTAAAAAATTTAAAAGTGGGTGATTGGTTGGCAGAAGATATTGAAATTAATAAAGAGTTAATAAAATCAGATTTTAAAGGTATTTCATTAAAAGAATTAAGATTAATCCAAAAAAAGAAAAAATTTATAATTATAAAAGAAGGAATTCCATTTGCACCAGCTTTTATTATTGCATTTATTTTATATTTAATATTTAGATCTCAATTAATAACTTATTTTTTATTTTTATTCTAAGATTAAGGAATTCTTGAAGAAAATTTTGGGAATTCTTCTTTTTTTTCTTCCAAAGGGAATTCGTCTGATTGTATTTGTTCACTAGATTCTTTTATATTTAAATCTTCATTATTCTCAAAATTATTTTCAGAATTTTCAGATAGAGTTTCTTTAAACTTATTCAAAAAACTTTCAAATTTATTCTTAATTTCATTTAATTCTTCTAAATCAACTTTCTTTTTAATTAAAGGTTCTCCATAATCAGGAACTATTTCAAAGATAGTATGTCCAAAAAGAGATTTACTTAAAATTTTAATTTCATTTGGAACAAAAATTAATTTAAATATTTCAGAAATATATTCTATCCCTTCTTTATAATCTTGAACATCACAAATTCCATGATTTTTGGGAATAACAAGTGTGTGACCATAACTTAATGGATTAATATCTAGGACATAAACACTTAAATTATCTTCATAAATTTTAATACTTTCAATTTCCCCCTCAAGAATAGAACAAAAAAGACATTTAGATACAGCATCATTTTTTTCTAAAAATTTTTCAAAATCTGCTGAAGACATATTCTTAATTTGATTTTCAATTTCTTTTCTCTTTTCAAGAGGAAGATTTTTTGTTTGAGACAAAAGTTTCTCTTTAATATTTTCTATTTCAGAATCACTTAATACCATAAATAAATAAATTAAAGATAAATTATAAATTTAACCTCATGTGATTTTCACTTTTACAAAATCCAAAATAGTTATAAAAATTGATTAATTCGTCTGAACAATCTAAAATAACTTTATAACATCCTCTTTTTTTAGCATAAGAAATACATTCTTCAACAACTTTTTTTCCAATCCCTTTTCCTTCATAATTTTTATTTGTTGCAACATCTTCAATATGACCTATTTTTGCCCCATTTCTTATATATTTTTGTTCAATTAGAATAGTAGAAGTACTTATTATTTCCTTATTATCTTTAATTGCAACAAAGATATGTCCATCTTGAAAATTAATTTTATCTAATATATCAATTTGTTTTTCTAAAGATAAATTTCCAGTTTCTCTTAAATTTGAAAGAGTATCTAAAAAATAAGAACAATTATTCAATAAATCTTTTGTTAATTCTTTAATTTCTATATCCATAACTAACCCAATGCTCTTCTATAATCGATTAATTCGCAACTTGAAACACCTTTAACATTTTTAATAAATCCTTCAATTTGATCAATGTCATTTTCTTCAGGAAATGCAAAAGAAAAAATTAAAGCTTTTAATCCAAATGCAATTGGTTGCTCTACAATCTCAGAAACCATACCTTTATTCTCTTCAATAACAACTTTTACTTTATCTTTTAAAATATTCAAATCAGTTTCTAATCCTTCAGGTAAAACCTTATATTGAACAGCACTCATACCCATTTTAAGGCCCCCTATATCCACATTTGGGACAAACATAATCAATAGATAAACTTCTACATTTATTACATCTCATGATTTCATTTTTACATTTAGGACAAGGAAATTTAACACTATCTAAAGATTTTTTATCACAACTAATACATTTATCCATACTTAACAACAAAATTTTAAATTTATAAATCTTTGGTTAAAGATTAAAACCATTTTTTTAAGTCCTCTTGTTTTTCAGTATCTCTACCAAAAATACTTTCAATATAAAGTTTAGTTAATTCTAAACCTTCTCTTGTATACTCAGAAATTTTATAATTCCTTGCTAATGTTAATGCAGGTTCTAAATATTTTTTAATTGAACCTTCACTTATTGTAAATATTATTTTACCACCACATTTCGTACAAACACCAATTAATGGAGGTCTTCTAAATTTAGTATTACATTTAACACATCTAAATTGTTGATGAGAAAATTTTCTTAAATTACCTCTTATATCTCTAATAAAATGCCTTTCAATAACTAAACGAGCAACATCATCAGTATCAACAGCACGAATTTTTTCAACTAATTCCATTTGTTTTTCAACTTTGTCTTTCATAGTCGGTAAAACTTTATATGCCCCATTTAAAATACCAATATTAAAGTCAGAACAATCATGTGTAAACCCAGTACCACTAAATGGGCAAATATTTTCTTTTAATCTATCTTTTACTCTTTCCATTTTAACATTACTCGAATGAATGCTCTCTTGAGATAATTCATACATTTCTAAAGGATAAGAACTACAAGTTTCAAAATCTAAAATTTGGTCATCTACTTCTCCTGCTTGAATTTTTGCATTCAAGACTAAAGGAGCATCTTGAGTTCCACCTCTATGACTTGGTAAAAATTCTTTACTAAAATTAATCAAAACATCCATTAACATCATAACTGCAGCTTCATCACCATCACAGTCTCTTCTCATTGCAGCATGCATATAAGGACTAGCTACAATTCCTTGTAATTGACTAAAACCAATAATTCTTCCAATAACTCCAGCACAATTATGTGGAGCCATACATACAATTAAATGACCAATTAAATCTTCTCTAGTCTTTAAATTATAATACTTTTTAAGTCCATACAATTTTTCTAATTCTTCATCAAGGAAATGAGAAATATTCATAAAAACATCATCTGCTTTTTCATCAGGAGTATCTTTACAAGAAGGTAAAACAACATCATGAGGTTTTAATTCTAAAATTTGAGATTCATTAATTAAATCAGTCCCATAAATATCTTTTTCATAACCTAATTTTTTTAGGGTCTCAACACTCGTTCCAATTTCTTTAGGTTTAAAATGTGTTAAACAAAATTCAGTACCATCATACCTTATAGTTCCATCTTTATTTACACAAAGATTGTATTTTGCCCTTAAGATTCCTTTTCCTAAATGTTCTAAATCTGAATTTTCATTAGTCAACCCTCTAACACCTTTAATCAATGTAGGAATTTGACTTTTATCATAACCTAATCTTTTTAATGCATCATTAAAATAATAAGATGAATCTATTTTTTTATTCACAGCACTTACAACATTTTCATGTTCTTGGCAAGGGATATCACTAAATTTATCACAAACTCTACAATAATAATTTCTTTTTGTTTTTTTTCCACATTTTTCACAAGTTGGATAAATTGTTTCGTTACCACAATTACATTTATATAATGGCCAACTAGACTTAATATAACCGACTTTCACAGTTTCTAAAACACTCCTTAATCTGCCTCCTTGTTCTGAAACAGGAAATAAACAATTTGGACTTCCTTTTAATTTTCTTAATTTGGCTTTTTCAGGACGACCCATCCTAGAACCAATAAATTCACCAGATTTATCTTTTATTTCATATTTTGAAAAAAAATTAATATTTTTAAGAACATCTTCAACAAAATCTTGTTTTTTTTCCAAAATGAGATTTATTTGATTTCTTATTGTTTCCCCTTCTTTTTTTTCGATTAAAATACCTAAATTCACAAGCAATGCTTTAGAATTAATATTATCTAAAACAACATTATCAAAAACAACTTCATGAGGTAATCCAATCAATTCTAAAGCTCTTTTTCCTTTTGAAAATTTCTCTCTTACCATTTCACTCCAAGGTAAAACTAATTTTCCATTTTCGTCACCTCTCCAAATACCATTACTTAACCAGTCAAGTAACCATAAAAAAGAGTCTAAATCAATTTGATTCCAATAATAGATATATTTAGGATAAAGGCTCATTGAATATTTATCACTTATAATAATTGCTTCTTCAAAATTAATATTATTAAAATCATACTCTAAAACATCACCTGTAATTTCTAATTTTTTCTTTAATTCTAAATCCCACCATTCTTCAACATAACCAGATTTAATTAAATTTTGATTTCTATCCATTACATCACCTAATGGAAAAAGAATATCTCCTAAATAAATTATTTCTTTAACATCTTTATATAATTTCAATGCTTCATTTAAGTCGGTTAATTTTCTAACACTTCCTTTTTTTAATTTTACAATTGGACCATCAATTGTATCACAAGAAGTAATAATACATCCTTTCGTAGGTTTTTCTATTTTTAATTGAGTTCCATGAGATAAAAAACCATTTGTTATACCCATAGTTGCTGGATGAATACTTACAGAACTAAACCCACTAATTCTACTTCTTCCATATCTAAACCTAAATCCTCCACTCATTGAAGGATGTCCATAAACTGGACGACCAGCAACTAAATCTTTAATATATGTCGCAATAACATCTTCACTACCTTTTTCTCTTTTAGAATGTATTTCTAAATATTCATTTAAAAAATCCCAACCATTACAAATTAAACCATTTTTCTTAGGACTACTTAATCTTTTAAGACCTTTTGCAGCTTTTTGTGCTAATCCCTCTGCAAAAGTAAGACACATTCCACCCCTAATATAATTACTTTGAACTCTAGGTAAATCTTTATAATTACTAACTTCTTTACTCTCTGTAGGATCTCCTGAAATTTGAATTGGTAAATTTTTTGCTAAAAAGGTCATTTCTTCTTCTGTAGGAAAATATTGTAAATTAGTTATCCTTTCATGGTAATCAGTACATTCTGTAACATATCTTTTAACTTCTATTTCATCAGGATCATATTTTGCATAACCAAAATGTTCTCTTAAAAAATCGATTAACATTAAAATTACACAAGTTGCAGTTGTTCCAGCAGATCTAATAGGTCCACTAAAATTTACAATAAAATATTCTTTTCCATCTCTTGTTTTACCTATTTCTAAACCAGTATATCCTTCAATAGGGGAAGCAACAACACCCAATGTTAAATATGCAAAACCCAACCTTATTCCAGCATCAATCCCTTCTAATTTATTTTTAAATTTACAATATTTTTCTTCTGCAATTTCTTTTGCAATAACAAAACTAACAGTAGTGTCTAGTTGACCATACTTTTGTTCTAATTCTAACATTCTAAAGGTTATTTCTTGGATAGGCAATTGAGGATAAACAGTAGAAATTAACCCAACACACTTTTCAGCCATACTAGTTGCTAAAGGTATTTCAACTTTATTTTTTGGATCTATTCCAACACTTCTTGCTTTGTTTGCAAGTTCATATTCTTTTTTAACTTCATTTTCTAACTTTAAAAAATAAGAATTAACATCCCAATAACCTGGTTTTGCAAAAATTTTCTCCATTAAATATAAAATAATAAGATCTTTTATATAAATGACTATACATTAAAACATAGAATAAATTATCTATAAATAATATTTTTTAAATCATCTTTTCTTTCTAAATCATAAACAATTTCTTTATTATTTATAATAACTGCAGGAATTTTTTCAATATTCATTTCTTTCAAAAGAAAGTCTAATGAAGAAACATTTAAATTTGCAGCAATGGGTAATAAAATTAAACTTTTATCTTCTTCTTTTAATTGCATTAATAATCTAGACCAAACATTTTGTTCTGCTTCAATAGTTAAATCATCAGTATTATAATTATAAAGATAAACTATTATTTTAGTGCTATTTAAACAATTAAAATTATCTAGATTAGATTTCCATAAAAATGTTTTCATTAAAGTATATCTTTTATTTAACATAGTTAAATCATCCATCAATAAAGCAAATTTATCATACTCTTCTAATAATAATGATTTTTCATAAACTTTATTAGCAAAATTAATTGTTTCCTCATTTACAACACCACAATCTTTTTCTTCAGATATTAAACTAGTCCAAATATAACTATCCATTAAATCAGCTTCAGAATTCATATAGAAAATTTGAGAATTATAGTTATTTTTATTTTCAATACTTATTCCAATAAGAATTCCAATTACAAAAATAAATATTGTTATTAAAAACGCTTCTAAAAAAATAAATTTATTTTTTGGTAACATTTTTTCTCCATTTTACCATTTATTATAACCCCTTAAAAAATTAAATAAAGATGTTATTAATATTGCAGGATATAATACAACATAAAAAAATGAATATATAAATATTTCGTGCAAAGCATAAGTATAACCGTCTTCTTTTGAATAAATTAAAGAAGTAAACATAAAACTTAAACCTAACACAAATAATATAATACCTAAAAAAAATAATACTGTTGGATTTATTGCTAAATCTCTAAAACTAATAATTGCAATTTCAGATTTTGTTGAAAGATAAGTAGACATATATTTAATAAAAATTTCCCTAGAATATCTATATCCTATTACAAAAAGTCCACTTAAACCAATAAACCAAGAAAGTAAAAAGAAAGGTATAATAAATCTTCCTAAAAAACCAGTTTTATGAATTGATGGTAAATATTTTTTTACTGTTTGCATACCTCCAACATTCCAACGAATTCTTTGTTTAAACCAAACTTTCATTGTTTTAGGAACATAAGTATAAACTAATGAATTCATAGACATTTCAACTCTCCATCCAGATTTTACAACATGCCATGTGAGTTCAATATCTTCAGTCAAATTGTTCTCATCAAATCCTCCTAAATCATCTTTAATAATTTTAGTCCTATATATAGAAAGAGGTCCAGTAGTAACATAAATAGAGTCTATAAACCCCATTAACTTACGAGTAAATGCTATAACTTTATATTCAATAGATTGTAACGATTCTAAAAAATTTGTTTTATCTTTAACTAAAACTCTAGATGTAACTCCGCCAACACTCTGATCATCAAAAAATCCAATCATTTTTGTAATCGCATCTTTTTTAGGCATTGAATCAGAATCAGAAAAACCAACTAATTCTGTCTTAACAAAGTTTAAACCATAGTTCTTAGATCCTGCTGCTTTTCCAGTATTTTTTGGTGTTTGAAGTGCTAAGATTAAATCAGGATATTTTTGTTCATACTTTTTTATAACTTCATAAGATTTATCTTTAGAACAATCATCTACTATAATTATTTTTTTTAAATAAGGATAATCTGATTTTAAAAAACATTCAATTGTTTGACCTACACTTTCTTGTTCATTATAACAAGGTATAACAATAGTTAAATCTCGTTTATTTTCAGTTTTTGGAGATTCAAAAATATTTTTTCTATTTTTAATATAAAGTAAACAATACATTATCAAAAAATAAAATGCTATAAATGAATAGACAAAATAAAAGATTGTTAATAATTCCATAATAAATATTCAAAAAAACATTTTTTAAATGCTTTTATCTTCATTTCCTCCATTAAAATTACAATCATATGGACAATATAACTTGGGATCTTTTAACCATTGAACATTTTTATCTTCATCACTAAAATCTATTATTTTAATTTCTCTACTTTTTAGATTAAATAATATAGCCTTATTTGGATCTGCTTCAACACCTACCTTCTCCATAAAATTTGTTTGTGCTTGCCAACAAGAACCTGCAACTAATAAAATATTATTATACATAGAAACTTCACATCTGTGTAAATCTCCTGTTAAAATAATATCTGGAACTGGGTTTATAACTAAAGAATCTTTATCACAAGGAATATAATCAACAAGACCATGCATAGGAGAAAGATGTCTTCTCTTTAAAACTTCTTTAACTATAGTTGTAGGAGAATGTTTTCCATATTTTGCTCTTATTTCAGGAAGTTCTTCAACAAAAGGATTTAAACTAGCACCATGATACATTAAAATTTTAAAACTTCCTTCAATTTCAATTAAACAAGGATTAGTTACTAATTCTAAATTTGGCATTTTATGTAATCCTTCTGCCCACTGCTCACTTATTATTGGTTGAGGTTCTCCAACCCAAACAGCATCATGATTTCCTGGACAAGCAAATATTTGAATATCTCCTCTTATTAATTTTAAAAGTTCTTCAACTTTAGCATATTGACCAACACTAGTCATAATTTTTAAATCCTTTTCTTGTCCTGGATAATGACTAACACCATCAACCAAATCTCCAGTAATAAATAAATATTTTACTTTTTCAGCAATATTACGATATTCTTCATCACCTTGCTTTCCATTAATCCATTTTATAAATTTAAGAAAATTATCTTCTAAAAAAAGTTTAGAACCACAATGTAAATCACTAATAAAAACAACCCATTCATCTTCTTCAATTCTCTTCTTTTCTTTTAAAACACAATCAGGATAAATTAAATCATTACAATATAAAAAATTATTACTAGAACTTACATTAAATCCAATAATATCATCTAAGATTATATCCTTTGCTTTTTCATAAACTTCTTTTTTATTTGAATTTATCAAAACATTAATAGAACCAGTTAAATCTTCAACATCAAGCATAATATTCTTATTCTTAGTTATTCTTTTATCTAATACAGAGCCTATAAAACTAAAATTACCTGTATTTCCTTTAATTTTTCGAATTGTTGTTAAATTTTCTAAATTTTTGGTTTCTAAAATTTTTTTTATATTTTCAAATCTATCTTTAAAGTGATTGACAAAATCAAGAACAGATACTTTTCTTTGAGGAAAAAAAGGAGCACTTAATATTTTAAAATTTTTAGAATTATTTGTTTTAATTTCCTTATTAGATTCATTAATAAATTCTTTTTCAAACAGATTAAAGAAAAAATTAATTTTTTCAAAATCAAATGAAATATTTGTTTTAATTTCTGAAATAAATCTAGTTAAAACTTTTTTTGTAATAATTCTTTCATTCATTTTTAAGTTTCCAATAACCTCAATAATCTCAGAAGACTCTTCTTCATTTAATTCATTAAATAAATTTAAAACTTCTTTATCTAACAAAAAACCTTTTTTTATACACTTTTTAAAAACATCATTAACCATTTTATAAGAAAATAAAATTAATTTATATATATAGTTGTAAAGAATAAGATATTAAAAACCTAAACTATCTTTTAATAAATTTTCCATTTTATCTAGTAAATTATCTGGAACACTTAACTTAATTTCACGAGTTCTACCATGTCTTCCTTTACTAATGACTTTTGCATTAATTATACCTAACATATCAATATCAGCTAAAATATCACTAATTCTTCTTTGAGTTAAACTTTCTGTTTTTGTTTTTAAACAAAGTTCTTGATATAAATTATAAACATCTCCTGTAAAATATTTTTCTATTTTTTTATTTTTTTGTTCTTTATTTAAATTCATAATAGATAATAATACTAATTGATGTTGTTTAGGTATTGTTTCAACAATATCTAAAATTTTATCTTTTTCCATTTTTTGATTTGCTAAATCTATATACTTTTCTTCTACTTCTAATTTTCCTTCTCTCTCACAAAGTTCTGCTGCAATTCTTAATAAATCTAAAGCACGTCTTGCATCTCCATGTTCTCTAGCAGCATAAGCTGCACATTTTGCAATAACACCTTCTTTTATTACTTTTTCTTTAAAAGCAATAAGGCATCTTTCATTCAAAATATCTTGTAATTGAATAGCATTATATGGGGGAAATACAAATTCTTCTTCACCTAAACTACTTCTTACTCTTGGATCTATATTTTCTAAAAAAGTTACATCATTACTAATACCTATAATAGATATCTGAGCATTATTTAATTCTTGATTAAGTCTAGTTAAAGAATATAAAAATGTATCACTCATTTTTTTAATTGCTTGGTCAATTTCATCAAAAACAAATACTATTAATTGTTTCTTTTTATCTATTATTTCAATAAATTTATTCCAAACTTTATCTGTTGGAAGACCTGTTGCAGGAATATCTCCACCTAATTGTTTAATTAAAGCAGCCAAAATTCTATATTCTGTATCTGCCACTTTTCTAAGTTTACAATTAATATATTCAAAACTAACTTCAACATCAACTTCTTTAGCTTTTTTAGTTAATTCTCTCATAACATATTGAATGCTTAATGTTTTACCAGTACCTGTTTTACCATATACAAATAAATTACTTGGTCTTTCATTTCTTAAACAAGAAGCTAAAATACTTGCAATTGATTTTATTTGTTCATCTCTATGGGGAATACTCTCAGGAGTATATTTTACTTGTAAAACACTTTTATTCTTAAATAAACTATTTTTAACAGCACTATCAAAAATATTATTTAATTCAACAGCCATTATAATAAAAAGAAAAATATAAAGTATTTAAATCTTAATATAATTGAAAAATGATTTACATCACCTTTATTTCTTTTGGAATTATAAATTTATAATTTTAAAAAGATCGAATAAAAAAAAGATAAAGTCACCCCTTAATTTCCATTCCACAAGAAATCTAAAAATAAAAAAGAATATATTAAATCTCAATTAAATATATATAATAAAATATAATTAATTAATAATATATAATAAATAATATAAATACTTTTAAATAAAAATAATAAAATAAAATAAATTTAATTTTATATTTAAATAAATTCCATAAGAAACTATAGGGTGACTGTATTAAATAATTTTTTTATTAAAAGTATAAAATAATTTAATCTATCCATTCAATATCTTTAAAATCATATTTTGTAGCAATTAATATTAAATCTATTAACCACCATATACCTAAACCACCTAAAGTAAACAATTTAAGTAATCCTAAAAAAATATGTCCTAAAATAAAACGATCTACACCAATACCACCAAAAAATATAGACATTAAAAGAGTCAATATCCAATTTACTTTTCTTTTTTTATTAACCATTTTATTATTCTTTTTTTCCTTTTAAAAAAGGTAATCTAAAATGAATTGGGAGACCTAATTGATCTTCTAATTCAATAGCTTTAATAGATGCTTTTTGAATAATAATATTAATTATTTCTAATTGTTGTTCTTCATTTTTTTTATTTTCTTTCCAATCCTTTAAAATATCTTTTATTACTTTTTGATCAAAATCTAAATATAATATTCCTTGAATACTTATTTTTCCAAGTTTTTTATAATCAATATCATAGGTATAATCAACTTTTAAAGAATCCTTTTTTGAACCTTCTAGAGTAAATTTTTCAATATTCCTTATTTTAATATTTTGATTTAATTCTACTTTTCCATCAAAATTAGGATCTCTTTGAGCTAAAATACTTGTAATTTTTGATGCTAATAATTTTACCATATTTAATATTCATTAAAACAGCTTTTTAAATTTTATTATTCTTTAAATTAAATCTTCTTCTGAAATAACAATAAAATCTCCAATAGCAATTACAGAATTATAAGGTATTAAAGCTTCTTTATCTTTTGTTCTTTCAATAGACAGATTATTTGTGTAATTAGTCAAATCTTTTACAACTAAATGTATTAATTCTCCTGTTCTTGCTTCAAATGTTATATCTTTAACTAATCCTAATTTTTTACCTTCTTTTGTAACAATTTGCTTTCCTATAAAACTCTTAAAAGGTCTTTTTTCCATATCTTGTTTAAATAGAAATAATTTATAAATGTTTGTGTACTCGAAGACATTTATTATTTTTTCAAATAATTATATAAAACAAAAGTTATTTTATTTATCATGCCAAGAATTTCAGAAAATAAAAAAAAGAAAATATCTGAACAAATATTATCTTACTTATTTTTAATATCTCCTAAACAAGTGTTTACAAGTGATATTGCAAAAGAATTAGCAAGAGATGAAGAGTTTATTAAAAAATTATTATTAGATTTAAATCAGAAAGGACTAATTGTTAAAATAGATAAAAATTCTTTAGGTGTTGTTTATGAAAAAAGATTAAGATGGAGACTTTCAAATAAAACATATGATGCTTATAAACAAATGCAATAAGACTTATTATAATTAAAAACAATCATAAATATAAATAATTTTGATTAATCTTTTTTATGGATAGTTTAAAGGAGGCATTTTTTAAAATAAAAGAAGATATTAACTGCTTAAAAAATGAGATTAACAGTTTAAAAAATGAAATAAATTCTATTAAAATTCATTCAAAATTAAATATTTCTAATTCCTTAATATTAAGAGAAAATAAGACAATTCCAACAAATTATTTGTTAAATAACTTAGATAATTCCAACAAACAAACAATAAACTCTCTTCAAAATAATGACTTAGAGAGCTTAAAACAGCTAAAAAATAATTCTTCCATAGGAAATGATGGGGTTCCAACAGACAAACCAACAGACAATCAGACAGACAAAAAGAACATAAAAACATATAATTTTGGAGGAAAAGATAATTATTTGAATATTTTATCTAATTTTGAAAAAGCACAAATGATCATATCTTCTTTAGATGATGTTAAAAAAGATATTAGAAAAACCTTTAAAAATTTAACACATCAGGAAATGTTAGTTTTTTCAACATTATATTCTTATGAAGACCAAAATTATGAAAATATAGATTATAAAATTATTTCAAATAAATTAAATTTAAGTGAATCTTCTATTCGAGATTATATTAATAAATTAATCAAGAAAGGAATTCCAATAACTAAAAAAAGATTAAATAATAAGAAAATTATACTTTCTATTGCTCCAACTCTTAAAGAAATTACAAATTTATCTACTATAATTAAGCTTAGAGATTTATAAATATCTTTAATCGTTTAAACGAATAATTCTCTATTCTTTCTCTTTATTAAACCCTAAACCCTTTATTATTTAGGCTTGTTTTTTTACTCTCTCTTTTCAAACTTTTCCTCAACTTTTAAAGGAAAGTCTTACCTTTCTTGAAATAAATCTTAACTTTTGAAGACAAATTTCTTTTTTTCTTTATTTCTCACTTTTTTTAAATATTTAACTTATTTTTTCTTCAATTTAACTCTCACTTTTCAACTTTTTTAGATTTTTCACTCTTTATTTTTACTTTAATGTCTTTCGTAATACTATTTTTTACTTTTTCCGGTAAAAAAAGCCTCTTTTTTCCACTTGGTTCAGTGTATTCTTCAATTAAATCATCATTTTTTTGTCTAATATTATTTATTTGACCTCTAATTGTACTTTTACTTTTACCAAACATTGCTGCTAGATCTTCATAACTTAGCTTTACTTCACTATTTAATAATGCAAATACAATTGCCCTCTCCATTACTGTTAATTTATCTATTTTAACTGTTTGGACAGCTGTTTGGACAGCTGTTTGGACAGCAAACACTGTTTGTTGTTTGTTTAAGCTTGTTTGTTTATGTTTGGACAGCTGTTTGGACAAGGGTTGTCCAAAAAAATCTAGATTATTCTTTATTTCTTCTAAATCATTTCTAACCTGTTTTATTTCTTCTATTAATTCTCTATTTTTTATCTCATTTGAATTACTTTTATCGTCTATAACTTTTATCCATTTACCAACTCTTGCAAGATCTGTTTTAACATTATTGAAAGATTCTATCACCTCTTTCCTCAGGATTTCTACCTTCTTTTTACCACCAAACATAATTTAATATAACTCCTATTATTTATAAATATTTCTACTTGTTTGGACAGCTGTCCAAACAACAAACACTCTTTTTGTTTAACTTTAATTATCTGTCTATATTTTAAACAACTGTTTATTTTTTCTAAACATTGAGGATAAAATGTCTATTTTTATTATTTTCATGTCCTTTCTTCTTTTTCAGCTGTTTATGTGTTGTTTGTTGTTTGGACAGCTTTTTTGGTTGTTTGTTTATGTTTTAAACAGCTGTTTGTTTATTCTACAATCTTCTTAAATAAATAAAAAGTCTTAAAAAGATAATCTTCTTTTAATTAAATCATGGAATTTAAAAAAAATTTAATTATTCCGTTCTTAGCTTCTTTTTTCATTCTTATTTTATCATTTTTTATTTCATTTATTCCTTGTCGTTTTGCTCCAAGAGTTCCAAATCCTCATTATACTTGGTCTTTATGTTCTCTAGATCCTGAAAGTTCTCTTATTTCAAGTTCTTTTATAGAATATTTTGGTATCACTTCTTCTTTAAAGATGTCTTATTTAATTTTAATTTTTTCTGTTTTTTTAATCTGTTTTTTATTAAATCATTTTATCTTTAGTAAACTAAAACACAAAAAATAATTTTTTATATTTAGAATTTTTATTTTTAAGATTATAAATTTTAGTCCTTTTTCCATTCAATTAAAAAGAAGATTTTCCAAGAAAATTTTTTCAGCCTAATTAAAAGATTAGTTTTTTCTACATTTTTTTATTATTTTAAATGAAATTTGTATCTTATAACTTTGTTAACCTTTATGCAAACTTGGCCATTAAAGAATCGTTTTTTTAGTGCTTAAGTCAAATTTTTGTATTCTAAACAGCTGTTTATTTTTTTAATTTCAAAAACAATTTCTTCTTCTCTTAGATTTTTTATACACTGTTTGTTTATACCTTGTGTGTTGTTCAAACACTAAAGTTTATTTTTATAGATCTTTTAAATAATTTTTCGTCTATATTTTATTTATAATCTATCTTTGTTTTTATTTTAATTTCTTGGGTTTATTATTCAAACAGCTGTTTGTTTGTTGTTCAAACAGTTAACTATAATTTTCAATCAAAAGAAAAAGACATTCTACTTTATTTTAATCAAGAGTTTAATTTCTATTTAGATTATTTTATTAAAAGACTAATAAATTTTTTAATTTAAATTTTTAAAAATTAGGATAATTTATTAAGAATAATTATTTAATTGATTAAGAACCTAAAAATTCCAAAATTTTCAAAAAAGAGGTAAAATTTATCAAAGTTCGTATAATATACATTGTATGAAGTTCTAATAGCTTAAAACGAACTTGTTTGGTCCGTTCTAACATAAATTTTTATATGCGAACGGTCTTTTTTTTCAAATGATTAAAAAATGCATTAATTGTGGCCAAGAAAAAGAGCATCATGCAAAAGGTCTTTGTTATTCTTGTTATAAAAAGTTAAATTGGTCTCCAAAACTAGAACTTTGTAAGAGATGCAAACAAAATAGAGCAATTCATGCAAAAGGTTTATGTGCTTCTTGTTATAACTATGTTTACCAAAGTGAAAAAATAAGATCTTATCAGCAACGAAAATCTAATAATATTGATTTGAAAACATTTAGAAAAGTAACAAAATCATGTGTTCTTTGTGGTTTTGATAAAATTGTGGATATTTATCATTTAGATAAAAATAAAAAAAACAATTCCTCTGAAAACCTTATTGGTTTATGCCCTAATCATCATAGAATGATAAACAACTCACACTTTAAATTCGATTTATATCAAAGATTACAAGAATTAGGTTATAACATACCTCTTTATGAAAAAAAGTTGTTCTAAAAGGCTAATATTAATTAAATTAACTTTTTTTAAATGAATCCTCACTTTCATTTTAATTTCATCTAATAATCTATAAATTCTTTTAATTATTCTTAAAAAAAGTTCGTACAACCTTAAAAATTTATTAAAAAATAATTTGAAAAGTGAGAGTTAAATAATTTTTAAAAAATGAAAAAATTGTATCATTTTTCAGTTTTTTTAGGGAAAAGTGAGTTTTTTAATTTAAGAAAATTAATTCAGACATTCTTTGTTTCGTCGATAAAACAATATTTTTTAATAAAAAAATTCTCTAAGTAGGATTGTCTTAACTTATTCGTTAAACCGAAAAACATATTTTATTCTCAAAATCTTTAACAGAAATTTAAAACAAAAATATAAATACTAGTTCGTACAATCTATTTAATAAAAAATAGGTGAAGTTATGGATAAAGAAGAATTTTTAAAAAAATTAGAAATAGAATTAAAAATAACAAAAAATTCAAATTATACTATTAGAAATTATTTAAGAGCGAATATTGAATTAATAGATTTTTTAAAAAAAGATCCAAACCAAATAAATACTGACGACATTAAATTTTTTTTAGCAGAAAAATATTCAAATAAATCTTCAAGTTCAATAATTCTTTTTTTAGCTGCAATTAAATATGCTCATTTAAATTTATTAAATCAAGACCCAACTTTAAAAATAAAAAGACCCAAGAAAAATAAAATCCTCCCAACAGTTTTAACAAAAGATGAAATAAAATCTCTAATCAATTCAACAAAGAATGAAAAATCAAAATTAATTATATCTTTGATTTATGCATGTGGATTAAGAGTTTCAGAATTAGTTAATTTAAAATTAAATGATTTAGATTTTAATGAAAAAGTAGGACATATAAAACAATCAAAAGGAAATAAAGATAGAATATTTAATTTACCTTTATTTTTAATTGAAGACTTAAAAGAACAAACAGATAAACAAAGAAAGTTTAATAATGTCTACCTTTTTTCAGGGCCTAAACAAAAATTGACTACAAGAAATATTCAAAAAATAGTTACAATTGCTTCAAAAAAAGCAGGCATAAATAAACATGTTCACTGTCATACATTAAGACATTCTTTTGCAACTCATTTGTTGGAAAATGATGTAGATATAAGGAAAATTCAAGAGTTATTAGGTCATTCAAATTTATCAACAACTCAAATCTATACTCATTTATCAACTCAAGAATTAAAAAGAATAAAAAGTCCAATTGACACTTTAAGTTTATAATGGATAATAAAATAATTTATGCAGGAATTGATGAATCAAATCATGGAAGATTTCCAGAAGTTTTTGCATTAGTTTTATCAAATAAAGAAAAAGACACTCAAAAAAATCATTTTGAGAAAAGTAGAAGAGATTATTCTTCTTTTTTAAAAAAGATTTATAGAAGAGATTATTCTTATTTATTATTAGACGAAAAATTAAAATCAGAGATACCTTCAGATAAATTATTATCTCAAATTGTTTATAGTTTATTTTATCCCTTTGATTATACTGATTTAAATAAATTAATATTATATCTTGATGGTTTAAAAGAAGAAAAAGAATTAAACCTTATTTTTGAAATGTTCTTTGAAAAATTTAATTTAAAAGATTCTCAATTAGAAATTATTACTAAAGATGCTCTAGACCAAAATAATTACCTTGTTTATTTAGCAGATGGTCTTGCACATTATGTATTCAGAAAAAAGACTATTGAAAATATTTCTAAAGATAAACATTATCATCCCCTTATTTTATAAATATCTCTTCTTTAATCTTTTTATGAATTGTATCAAATGTGGTTATTCTGAAAAAAAATTAATTTTAAAATTTAATCAGCCATTATGCCATATTTGTTCAACATTCTCTCCAGAAAATGACAAAGATTTTGAAAAATATATTAGTGAAAAAATTGATTGGAGAATATTAGATACATTTAGAGTTTATAATTCAACACCTGAAAAAAAGAAATTATCTGGGATGCAAATAAAAGCAAAACAAGGTTTTCCAGTTACAAGGGCACCTTTAGGCTACACAATAGAAAATAATACTTTTACATTAAATGAAGATTCAACAAAAGTGATTTTAATCTTTAAAACATTCTTAAATTCAAATCTTTCTTTAAATCAACTTTCAAAAAATTTTGGGATCTCACTAAATGGATTAAAAAAAATATTAAAGAATAGGACATATTTAGGCGAAATAAAATTTAACAATCAATTATTTTCTTCAAATCATACTCCTTTAATTAACCCTGAAATATTTTATGCTACTCAGAGAAAACTAAATCAAATATTAAAACCTCGTAATAATAAAACTTTTACAAATAAATATCCTTAATTAAAATTTAATATTTTTTTCTTTGAATTTATTTTTTTAAATATATCAAAAACAATAATATATAAGATTCCTAATCCAATTGCTACTACCCAATCAATTAATGGGATATGAACTGTTTCAAAGATTATACTTAAAGGTGTATAAATAATTAAAATTGTTGCAATAATTGAAATAAAAGAAGCAATTGCTAAATAAGAATTAGTTA
>Ga0334896_1000472_pt1 | contig 48201 bp, 43 predicted proteins | sample GraSluR3_MG_8_FD_207734 | JGI IMG/M metagenome (GOLD analysis project Ga0334896, IMG submission 207734) | Sludge microbial communities from methane-producing bioreactor in Wageningen University, Netherlands - Granular Sludge_27_06-R3 | ecosystem: Engineered > Bioreactor > Anaerobic >... | reverse complement strand
GAGACTAACTATATGAAGTCAAGTGCTTTTTAAAGAAAAAAATTAGTTGTATTTAAAGATAAAAAAGAGCATGACAAACAAAGCAACGAAGTTGCTTTAATAAGAAATATAGGTGGAGAATTACGTCTGAGGAACAAATGCAGTATTAGTCATCATTAAGTAATAAATAACTCTAGTAAGTTTTTTGCCAACATGATTAATGGCTACGCAGTAATGTTTGCCTTCACAACGCTTTTTATGTAAGTAATTAGCAAAGGTAATATCACGCATAGAAACTGTTCTAGCTGCTTGCATAATAGCCCATCGTAAGTATGTAGACCCTCTTTTAACCATAGGGGTATTAGTTGCTTTATAATTACCCGACTGATAGGTTGATGGTTCCATACCGGCAAAAGCTAATAGTTTAGCAGGAGAGCTAAAACGCTCAATATCACCTATTTCAGCAATAATGACAGATGCTAATGTATAAGAAATACCAGGTATTGTCATTAAAGGTGAATTCAGTTCATCTACAACAATTTTTATTTGTAATTCAAGCTCATTAATTTCGTGTTGAACAGATTGAATTAAACGAATTGTTTGCTTGAGTTCAAAAGCCAAAGAGCGATTATTAGAACCGATAGATTTAGAGGCTAACGACTTCAATGCAAGTGCTTTATCTTTACCATAATGACCTTTTGAAGCTCTTTTTAATATGTTACTAAGTTTTGTAAGATGACAGGTTTCAATTGCTTCTGGCGTAGGACACTCAAGTAATAATTGATAAGAAGAATTTTGGTGAATAGACCAAACTTCACTAGGCAATTCAGGGAAGATAATATCGATTAATCGTGTTATAGATAGTTTTAATTTAGAACGATAACCAATCATACGATATCTATGTCTTGTTAGTGACTTTAGCTCTTGAATCTGATATGATACTGGTGAATAGGATTTTGGTTCATCAGTAAAGAGCATAGATGCGATGACCATGGCATCGGTTTTATCTGTTTTAGTTTTCCTAAGCGTATGAGCTTTACGGAAAAGGTTGGTAGCCAGTGGATTCAGAGTGGTGATCTGAAACCCTTTAGCATACAGATAATTAGTAATATTTGTGCTGTAATGACCTGTTGATTCAAGTCCTATTTTTACGTTATCTAAGTCATCATCTTGAAGGTGAGAAAGGATTGTTGAACACAGCAATTCAAAACCATCTAGAGAATTTGAAATACGTAAAGCATCAGATAGAATGGAACCATCCGAATCGATAATACAGCAATCATGTTTACTTTTAGCAACATCAATACCAACATAAAGCATAATAAAAAACTCCTTAAAATAAAGTACGCTATGATGTTCCACAAACTCTATGCTAAATGTATCCTTGCTATATATAAAACGTCATGCGTTATCTAACTCATTAACAATTTAACATAGAGCTGCGGTTAGATCCTCAAAAAGAAATAGTCTTACTACATAGTGTAGTATGCTATAGGTGATGTAACTAATCCACAGCGTCTAAAAAGATTATATATAAAATAATCCAGAAAGGAAAATGTATAATGAATTTCCCTATAATTTCATTATACAAGGTGATAATATGAGAAAAGCATTAATAACCACTGAAAGACTTAATATTTATGAAGCAGTGCCTAAGGAAATTGATGGCATAATAGAGATTGAAAAGCATCCAGAGATCAGGGACTTTATTTGGATAGGTACTCATGAGGAACATCTGTCTGAGATAAACGATCCTAACCATTTGCTTTTATTATTTTTTGATAAAGATGAGGTTAAAGGCTACGCCCTTATAAGGCTTGACTTTAAATCAAATATATTTGAGATAAGAAGAATTGCCATAACTGAAAGGGGAAACGGCTATGGAAAAGAAGCCATGGAAGGCCTAATTGATTATGCCTTTAATGAGACAAATACTAACAGATTATGGCTGGATGTATACCCGGATAATAAAATCGGAATTAAGCTATATGAAAGCCTGGGGATGCATAAGGATGGCGTTTTAAGACAGAATTATAAAGCTGATAGAGGTTATCTCGATCAGATAATATATTCCGTCTTAAGGAGCGAATATGAGGCAAATAAAGGTATATGAAATTAAGGGTATTACTGATTTTTCTAATAGCATTAGTACTTACTTCATGTGGCAATGACAAAGCGGTTTTACATGGTCCCTATTTAGTAGAACACGTTAGGGACGGGGATACCATTGAGGTGGTTATGGAAGAATTACCTACCGGGGATGATGATATTTCCTATGAAATAGAATCACAAACGTATGTTGTGCCTGTAAGAATGATAGGCATAAATTGTGAGGAGTCGGTTTGTGATGATTATAGCAGGAACACTGAGTTTGGCAAATATGCGTCGGATAATACAAAGGCTATTTTGGAGAGTAAATCTGTTTATCTTGAGTATGATGAAGATATGTTAGATAAATACGGAAGGTTACTAGCCTATATATATTATGAAAATGATGGGGAATTAATCATGATTAATTCCGAGCTTTTGGAAACAGGCATGGCAGAAGTTATGACTGTTTCTCCCAATGATAAATACGAAAAAAAGTTTAATAAGCTTGAAGAGAAAGCAATGAATATGGACCTGGGAATGTGGCGATAATTCCTTGACTTATGGGTGAATATTTAATATAATCTATTAGACGCCCTTAAGTGGCTCCGCTGTTAGGTTGGGGTCCTGCGCAATGGGATGCCGTGAACCTTGTCAGGTCCGAGAGGAAGCAGCAATAAGCGGATTTTTCCATGTGCCGCAGATAAGCCTTTTCCTACTAGCGGCGCCACTTAAGGGCGTGTTTATATACTTGAAAGGAGCTAGCATGTATTTAGCACTATACAGATCAGAAAGGCCGGAAGTGTTTGAAGAAATACTGGGGCAAGAACACATAGTTAAAATACTAAAAAACCAAATAAAAAATGGTACCGTGGGACAAGCTTATTTATTCACAGGGACCAGGGGAACAGGTAAAACCTCTACCGCCAGAATATTAGCGAAAGCCCTTAACTGTACAAGTGATAATAAACCATGTGGGACCTGCGAAAACTGTTTAGCTATTAAAGATGGCAAGTTTTTAGATGTGATAGAGTTGGATGCCGCATCAAATAACGGGGTTGAGGACATCAGAAGATTAAGGGAAACTGTAAATTATCCCCCTACGGTGGGTGATAAAAAGGTATATATAATCGATGAGGTTCATATGCTGTCCACCGGAGCAGAGAATGCCCTTCTAAAGACGCTGGAAGAACCGCCTGAAAACGTAGTCTTTATACTGGCAACCACAGACCCCCAAAAGGTCAGTGCCACCATTAGGTCAAGATGTGTTACCATGAACTTTAAAAGAGTATCTGAAAACCATTTGATTGAGGGCATGAAGAGAATATGCGAGAAAAGAAATAAAGAAATAACAAAGGATGCACTGAGCTTGCTGGCGATAAATGCGGATGGTTCTGTTAGGGACTGCCTAAGTCTTTTGGAACAGTGTATAACAGCATCAGATGATGTGATTGACAGGGATTTGGTATTGGAATATTTGGGTACCGCAGGAGATTCTTTTTTTATAAACCTTACGGATGCCATTATTGATGGTAAGGTGGATGAAGCACTGATTTTATTAGATAAGATAATAAGAGAAGGAAAAGATACAAAACAGATAATTAAGGATTTATTGGGACATTACAGGAATCTGTTGATTGCAAAATTTGTAGAGAATGCAGAGGATCTGATTAATATGTCCAGTGAAAATCTTGATGATATAAGGAAACAAAGCGAAAGAATAAAACTGGCTGAAATTAACCAAGGAATAGTGCTTTTGTCGGATATGGTAAATAAAAGCAGATATTCCACACAGCCCAGAATACTTTTGGAAACTGCAGTAATTAACATGATGACCTACGAAGAGGTTCCAATGGTCACAAAGGTTTCGAAACCTAAGAAAAAGATAGAAAACACTAATGAAGAAAAAACAATAGAAACAAAGAGTGATGATAGTTTGGAAAAGCTGTGGGACAAGATTGTGGATGTGGCTTCGAAGGAAAGCGGTAGCTTTAGGACTCTGGTGGGCAGAAGCTGTAAATTGGTGGAGCTTAACGAAAAAGAGTTGAAGGTTCTTGTGATAAACAGCAACAGAATAGGCTATGTGGAAAAGGACAGGCCCATAATCAAAAAAGCGGCGGAGGAAGTTCTGGATAGGAAAGTCAACATAATAATAATTAAGGATGATAAGGAAAAAATCAATATTAATGAGGCGGAAAGTATAGCTGAAGCCTTTAGGAATAATCTGAATATTGATTTGGCCATAAAATAAAATGAAGAGGTGAAATAAAATGGGAAAAGGAATGAGAGCAGGGAAAAAACCCGGAAAGAAAAGTGCCGGCGGCAATATGCAGCAACAGCTAAAGCAGATGCAAGATATGCAGAGGCAGATGGAATTAATGCAAGCTGAATTGGAAGAAAAAGAGATAACCAGTACCGCAGGCGGCGGTGCGGTTGAGGTCACAATAAACGGTAAGAGAGAACTTACTAAATTAAATATTGATCCTGAAGTTGTTGATGCTGATGATGTTGAGATGTTGCAGGATTTGATTATTGCCGCAGTAAATGAAGGTATAAGACAAATCGATGAAATGTCCAATAACGAAATGTCAAAGCTTACGGGCGGACTGGATTTACCGGGAATGATGTAATGAAACAGTACCCAAGATCCCTTAATAAATTAATAAATGAACTTTCAAAGCTTCCGGGCATAGGAGGAAAGACGGCTCAGAGGTTGGCATTTTATATACTGTCCCTAGAGGATGCGGAGGCCGAAGGCTTAGCAAGGTCCATAACAGAAGCAAAATCCAGTCTTCATTATTGTTCTGTTTGCGGTAATATAACCGATATGGATCCGTGCTATATATGCAGTGATAAAGCAAGAAGAGAGGATATTGTTTGCGTTGTGGAGAATCCCCAGGATATTATTGCAATGGAAAGAATTAAAGAGTATACGGGTAAATATCATGTGTTAAATGGTGTAATTTCACCAATGGACGGAGTAGGACCCGACGATATTAATTTAAAATCATTGATTAAAAGACTTCAGGGGAGTGAGATTAATGAGGTGATAGTTGCAACAAACCCCAATATAGAGGGGGAAGCAACTGCCATGTATATTGCCAGACTATTAAAGCCTTCGGGAATAAAGGTTACCAGAATTGCCCACGGTATACCTGTGGGGGGAGATTTGGAGTATGCCGATGAGATTACTCTGCTTAAGGCAGTGGAAGGCAGAAGGGAGCTCTAATGAACGAAAAGGTGAAAGCGTATGAACTGTTTGTAAAGCAATGTGCCACTTTGATGGAGGAAGATATGATTGCCAATATGGCAAATCTGTCGGCGGCCATAAATGAGTTTTTAAACGGAATCAATTGGGTAGGCTTTTATATCATGAGAAACGGTGAACTTGTATTAGGACCCTTCCAGGGTAAACCTGCTTGTGTCAGAATAAAAATAGGTGATGGAGTTTGCGGCAGGGCTGTGGAAAAGAAGAAAACCCTAGTGGTTCCAAATGTACATGAATTTCCCGGTCACATTGCCTGCGACAGCAATACCAATTCAGAAATAGTGGTGCCCATCGAAAGGGAAGATGATATCATCGGGGTATTGGATATTGACAGTACTGAGCTAAATAGATTCGATGAGATAGATGCCAAATATTTAAAAAGGATTACTAACCTTATTAAGTAAGATAAAAGCAGTGACAAATCAATGTCACTGCTTATTTATATAGTATAACCCTTTTAATAATAAACTATTTTAGAACCATCCTAATCCGAAGAATGAATTAATCTGTCCGATTAATACGAAAAGCATCATAACAGGTGCTACATATTTCAGGCAGAACAGATAAAATGCTTTGCTTTTGAATTCGCTGGATGCAGCAATTTCATCAACCAACAAGTCTTTTCTAATCCATCCAAAGATTACAGCAGTAAGGAATGCACCAAGAGGCATTAAGATACCTTCTGACAGTAAATCAAATCCATCTAACCAGCAGAATTTACCGAACCATAGTGGTAAGTAAGTTCCTAAACCATCCAATGCTACCAAAACTCCCTCTACCATAGCTGCGATACCGATAATCCAAGTGTATTGCTTTCTCTTGTTAACACCTGTAGCTTTTAGGTGCTTGTCAACAGGTATAGACACGATTGCTTCCAATAATGATATTGCAGAAGTTATAGCTGCTATAAATACCAATACATAGAATATGAATCCGAATACTGCTCCTGCGCCACCCATACCATTGAATATAGTTTGAAGTGTCATGAATAATAATCCGGGACCTGCGCCGTATTCTTGACCTGCTGAAGCTACTGCCGGCATAATAGCTATACCAGCCATTATAGCAATTAGTGTATCTGCTGCCGGAATTAACATTGCGTTTTTATTAATATCCTGTTCCTTTGGTAGATATGAACCATAAGCTACCATGATACCCATACCAAGAGATAATGTAAAGAACATTTGTCCACCTGCAGAAGCAAGTACTGTAATCCATCCGGTTCCTTGGAATACTGAGAAATCAGGCTTGAACATGAATGCAAGACCTTCAGCTGCTCCAGGAAGTGTTACGCTTCTAACAATTATAATAAGTAGCATAAAGAATAATGCAGGCATTGCAACTTTAGTAAACTTTTCAATACCTTTAGTTATTCCTGCTTGTACAACCACTAGTGAAAGTACTAGGAATATAATTGTGTAAACACTACTCTCAAATCTGTTTTGGAATAATGCTACGAAGAAATTAACTCCATCTTCACCGGCTACACCCCAGCTTGCGCCAAAGATGTCTCCAAAGTTTGCAACAGCATATTTAATACAGTAACCACCAAGTAAGCTGTAGAAACCTATGATTAGGAAAGGAGCAATGGCACCCATCCAACCAACAACTGCATATTTTTGGCTAATAGCCTTATATGCGCCTACAACACCGGTTCCTGTTTTTCTACCCAATGCCAGTTCTGTATTTAACATGATGTAACCTACGAAAATTACCAATGCTAAATAAAGAATCAAGAATGCAAAGCCACCGCCTACACCCATTTTGTAAGGGAAACCCCAAAGGTTACCCAGACCTACTGCTGAACCTACAGCAGCCATAAGAAAGCCGAAATTACTTCCCCATTGGCCACGATTGTTATCCTTTTCCATAAAAACCTCCATAAATGTATAAATGAAATAATTGCATAGTTTTACAACTAATGGAGTTATTATAGCACCCGGGGCGTATACTGTCAATAAAAATAAAAAAAATTTTAAATTATTGTGTTAAATAACAAATATAGTCTTATGTGTGTTTTATTTTTGCAGTAGCTACATATTATTCACAAGGTCTTCAATTAACATTTGCTTGTAATATTCCATTGAAATGATATAATTACTATGAATTATGTTAAATATATATAATAGGTAGGAATTATGTCAATAGAATTGGTAAGAGAGCATTTTAAAGAATACGGAATAGAAAACAGAATAATGGAATTTGATGTTTCCAGTGCAACAGTGGAATTAGCGGCAAAAGCATTAAATGTTTACGGCGGAAGAATTTGTAAAACCTTATCCTTTTCAGATGATAATGGATGCATTTTAATTCAAACAGCTGGAGATGCAAGGATAGATAATAAAAAATTTAAAGAAGAATTCGGTAAAAAGGCTAAAATGCTTAAGCCGGAAGAGGTTTTGGAATTTACGGGACATGAAATCGGAGGAGTCTGTGCCTTTGGCATTGATAATGATGAAGTTAAGATATATTGTGATGAATCTTTGAAAAGATTCGAAACGGTTTTCCCCGCCTGTGGGAGCGCAAGCAGCGCCGTTGAATTCAGTTGCGAAGAGTTATATAAGTATTCAAATTCGTTAAAATGGATAGATGTTTGTAAGCTTTAGGTGATATCATGGAATTTATAGAAACCAATAATGGTATGAAAAAAGAGCTTTTCAGAGTTGCGGTACTTACGGCGGGAGCCCTGATATATGCATTCAATATTAACAGCTTCGTCACCACCGGAGGGCTTTATCCCGGGGGATTTGCCGGAATAAGTATACTTATTCAAAGGGTTGCTAAAATGTTTTTTCATTTATCTATCCCATATACGGCCATATATGTTCCCATCAATATTATTCCGGTTTGGATCGGGTTAAAATACATAGGTAAAAAATTTACCCTGTATTCCCTTTATTTCATAGTGGCTACAAGCCTTTTGATCGATGTTTTTCCGATTATAACTTTAACATATGATGTTTTGTTAATAAGTATTTTTGGCGGAATCCTAAACGGTATATCCATAGGTCTTTGCTTGATTGTTGGTGCAAGCGGCGGTGGTAGTGATTTCATATCCATATATATGTCCGAGAAAAAGGGAATAGATGTATGGAACTACATACTTTTTGCAAACATTGTTATCCTTATAATAGCCGGTATTTTGTTCGGATTGGATAAAGCCATGTACTCAATACTTTTTCAGTATGCCACCACCCAGCTGATACAGACCCTATATAAAAGACAACAGAAACAGACCTTTTTAATCATTACCGATAAACCAAATGATGTTTATGAAAAAATAATAGACCTTACAAATCACGATGCCACACTGTTTAAAGGACAGGGACTATACAAGGGGAAAGAGAGAAATATGCTTTATTCCGTTGTTTCTTCAGATGAATCGGATAAGCTTTTAAAGGCTATTAAAGAAACCGATGAAAACGCATTTGTAAACGTTATCGCAACCAAGTATCTTGGTGGTAGATTTTACAGAAAACCTAAAGAATAGCAGACTAACCGGGGTATTATTAAAAACCTCGGTTTTTAATTAAGTAATGGTTGAAATTATATATAATTATAGTATAATATGGATTAAAGAACAAATGTTCACATGGGAAGGTGCTTATGGATTTTAAATTGGTATCGGAATATAAAATGATGGGAGATCAGACTGAAGCGGTGGATAACCTCTGCTCAGGATTTTTAAATGGTAAAAAATATCAGACTTTAATGGGAGTTACGGGATCAGGAAAAACTTTTACCATGGCCAATGTTATAGCAAAGCTAAACAAACCTACTTTGATAATATCTCACAATAAAACCTTGGCAGCTCAGCTACATGGTGAGTTTAAAGAATTCTTTCCTGAAAATGCGGTGGAATATTTTGTTTCATATTATGATTATTATCAACCGGAAGCATATGTGCCCACCACAGATACATACATCGAAAAGGATTCGGAAATAAATGCCGAGATAGAGAAATTAAGGCATTCGGCAACGGCAGCACTTACAGAAAGAAAAGATGTAATTATTGTTGCAAGTGTGTCTTGTATATATGGACTCGGTAGTCCCTTTGATTATGAAAACCAAATGTTATCCTTAAGGCCCGGACAGATTAAGGGAAGAATGGAAATATTACACAAGCTTGTGGACATACAGTATTCAAGAAATGATATGGATTTTCAAAGGGGCTCCTTTAGAGCCCGGGGAGATATAATCGATATATATCCTGCAGGAGGAGACAGTGCTGTAAGAATAGAATTATTTGGTGACGAAATAGAAAGTATAAAAGAAATAAATCCTTTAACAGGAGAAATAATTGGATTAAGGAACCATATATCCATATATCCTGCATCCCATTATGTCACATCAAAAGAGAATATCGATATAGCTACAAGAACCATAAAGGAAGAACTTGAAGAAAGACTGACTTGGTTTAGGGACAGGGGCAAGCTTTTAGAGGCCCAAAGACTGGAACAAAGGACCAATTATGATTTGGAAATGCTTTCTGAGATAGGAACATGTAAGGGGATAGAAAACTATTCCAGACATCTAAATCTTTTAGAACCCGGCACTAGGCCATATACCTTGGTTGACTATTTTCCCGATGATTTTTTAATAATCGTAGACGAGTCCCATGTTATGATTCCCCAGCTTAGGGCCATGTATGCAGGGGACAGGTCCAGGAAGTCATCCTTGGTTGATTACGGTTTTAGGTTGCCTTCGGCACTGGATAACAGGCCCCTTAAGTTTGAAGAATTTGAAGGATTGATTAATCAAATAATGTTTGTAAGTGCAACTCCTTCCCAGTATGAAAAGGATAAGGCCGGAGGTATTTCCGCAGAGCAGATAATAAGGCCCACGGGGTTACTTGACCCTATAATAGAAGTCAGGAAAACCGAAAATCAAATAGATGATTTGATAGGTGAGCTTAATAGGGTTTCCGATAGAAACGAAAGAGCATTGGTTACTACCCTTACAAAGAAAATGTCCGAAGAGTTAACTAACTATTTGGAGGGAGTTGGAATAAGGGTTAGGTATTTGCATTCTGATGTGGACACCTTAGAGAGACTTGAAATTATAAGGGACCTAAGAAGAGGTGAATTCGATGTTTTGGTTGGCATTAATTTATTGCGGGAGGGCTTGGATTTACCGGAGGTTTCTCTGGTGGCAATATTAGATGCGGACAAAGAAGGCTTTTTAAGAACCGAGACGTCTTTGGTACAGACTATAGGCAGAGCGGCAAGAAATGAAAACGGTAAGGTAATAATGTATGGTGACAGAATAAGTAAAGCCATGGAGTATGCCATAAATGAAACAAAAAGAAGAAGAAAGATCCAAAACGATTTTAATGAAAAAAGCGGTATAATTCCAAGGAGTATCAACAAGCCTATCAGAGGAATCATAGAAGCAACATCAGTGCTTGATGATCCGGGGAATAATCCTTCGGAAATGACAAAGAATGAACTCAATAAATATATTAAGAAGTTGGAAAAGGAAATGAAACAGGCTGCGGCGGACTGGCAGTTCGAAAGGGCGGCTGAACTCAGAGATGTTATTATGGAATGTAAAGCGAGGATATAGTGGGGAAAAATATTAAGATTAAAGGTGCCAAGGCACATAATTTAAAAAACATTGATTTAGTAATACCCAGAGATGAATTTGTTGTTTTAACCGGTCTTTCCGGCTCGGGCAAATCATCTTTGGCTTTTGATACTATTTATGCCGAAGGCCAAAGAAGGTATATTGAAAGTCTGTCTGCTTATGCAAGGCAGTTTTTGGGTCAAATGGATAAGCCGGATGTGGAAAGCATTGAAGGACTTTCCCCTGCTATTTCCATTGATCAGAAAACCACCAGTAAAAACCCCAGATCCACGGTGGGAACAGTAACGGAAATATATGATTATTTGAGACTTTTGTATGCAAGGGTTGGGATTCCCCATTGCCATATTTGTGGCAGAGAGATTAAAAGCCAAAGTGTGGATCAAATAGTGGATAGCCTTATGGAATTTGGTGTGGGCAGCAAAATAATGGTATTGGCCCCTGTAATTAGAAGCAGAAAGGGAGAGTATCAACAGCTATTCACAAGAATCAAAAAAGAAGGCTTTGTCAGAGTAAGGGTAGATAATGAAATATATTTGTTAGAAGAGGACGAAATAAAACTCGACAAAAATATTAAGCATAATATTGAAATAGTTGTGGACAGAATAGTTATTAAAGATGATATTGAAGGGCGTCTCTCGGAATCCGTGGAGCTTGCCATAGAACATGGAGACGGACTGGTAAATGTTATAAATATAGATAGCGGAGAGGAAAAGCTGTACAGTACCAAGCTGTCTTGCCCGGAGCATGGCGTCAGTTTGGAAGAGCTGGAACCCAGAACTTTTTCCTTCAATAGCCCCTTTGGTGCTTGCCCCCATTGTATGGGCTTGGGTTTTACTCAAAGAATAATATCGGAAAACCTTATTAAAGACACGACAGTCAGTATTGTGGACGGAGCTTTGGGTAATGTTTTTGGTCCTTTGGATTCCATGGGATATTACAGGCAAGTGCTTAATGCCCTGGCGGAATATCATAAAACAGATCTAAACCTTCCCTATGAAAAGCTACCCGAGAAGTTTTTAAATGATTTATTTTTTGGTACGGATGAAAGAAAAATAAAATATAAATATACCAGCAAAAATACCGGAGCGGTTTCCCACATGAATCATACTTTTGAAGGCATTGTCAACAGCTTGGAAAGAAGATACAGGGAAACGGACTCTGAATATATTAAGGAGAAAATCGGAAAGCTTATGGAACTTAAGCCTTGTCCGGAATGTCAGGGTAAAAGACTAAAACCTGAGGTTCTTGCAGTTACGGTGGCGGGCAAAAATATTTCCCAAATAACGGATATGTCCATTAAAGATGCTTCAAAATTTTTCAATGGCTTAAAGCTAAGGGAAAATCAAATGATTATAGCAAGGGAAATAATTAAGGAAATAAATGAAAGGTTAAATTTCTTGGTTAATGTGGGCCTGGACTATCTTACAATGTCAAGAAACAGCGGTACATTAAGCGGAGGAGAAGCTCAAAGAATTAGATTGGCCACCCAAATAGGTTCAAAGCTAATGGGTGTATTATACATATTGGATGAACCTAGCATCGGTTTGCATCAGAGGGATAACGGAAAACTTTTGGAAACCCTAAGGGAATTAACTGATATCGGCAATACCCTTTTGGTGGTGGAACATGACGAAGAAACCATGTTGGCTGCAGACCATATTATAGATATCGGACCCGGAGCCGGCATAAACGGAGGAGAAGTGGTCGCCCAAGGAACGGCGGAGGATATAATGAACAATCCAAAGTCAATTACAGGAAAATATCTGTCCGGTGAATATTCTATTGCTGTACCCAAAGAAAGAAGAGGGGGCAACGGAAATTCATTAGTCATCAAGGGAGCCAAAGAAAACAACTTAAAGAATATCGATGTGGAATTCCCTTTGGGTAAATTTGTATGTGTTACGGGAGTGTCAGGCTCGGGAAAGAGCAGCCTGGTTAATGAAATATTATATAAGGGCACATCAATGATCACCAATAAGACCTTGGCAAAGCCGGGTAAGCATGATGAAATTCTGGGAATAAACAATATAGATAAGGTTATTGATATAAATCAGTCGCCGATAGGCAAAACCCCAAGATCAAATCCGGCTACATACACGGGCATGTTTACCGCCATAAGGGATCTTTTTGCATCACTGCCGGAGGCTAAGATGAGGGGCTATGATAAGGGCAGATTCAGCTTTAATGTAAAAGGCGGAAGGTGCGAAGCATGTAAGGGGGACGGAATATTAAAAATTGAGATGCATTTCCTTCCCGATGTATATGTTCCATGTGATGTGTGTAAAGGGAAAAGATATAACAGGGAGACATTAGAGGTCAAATATAAAGGGAAAAGCATATTTGATGTTTTGGATATGAGTATTACTGAAGGGCTTGAGTTTTTTAAGAATAATCCATATATAATGAGACATCTGGAAACCTTGGATAGCGTGGGATTGGGATATATTAAACTGGGGCAACCTTCCACCACCTTAAGCGGTGGGGAAGCCCAAAGAATAAAATTAGCCACAGAGCTTTCAAAGAGAAGCACGGGTAATACATTATACATATTGGATGAGCCCACCACGGGACTTCATTTTGCTGATGTGGATAAGCTTCTAACGGTATTGGATAAATTAGTGGATGCCGGTAACAGTGTGGTTGTTATTGAACATAACCTGGATGTTATTAAGAGGGCTGACTATATTATCGACTTAGGACCTGAAGGCGGAGATGGCGGGGGCCTGGTTATTGCCACGGGCACTCCGGAAGAAATAACACAAAATGAACAATCATATACGGGTGAATATTTAAAAAGGGTTATCAGTTGATAACCCTTAGTTAATTATTTAGTATAGCTATTGATCAAATCATGCTTGATTTCCCACAAGTCTTTTGATAGGTCCACATAATAGGTTTGAGGATTTTCAAATCTTAGAGTTTCACTCCATAAGGTTTTGATTTCTCCGGCGCAGTATGCCTTTATATCTTCGATATCAGGAGACTCATATATGCACTTTCCTTTATCGAAAAGTTGTACTCTTAAATCCTTCACATAATAGTCAGTAAGTTCCTTCTTTTTCCAAATCGCATTTGGATCAAAAATAGTATAGCTTTTGCTTTCGTCAATGGTTTCATCAAACAGTGTTATAACATCGCCCAGCATCTTCTTTGTCTCTTTGCTATAAAATCTATAAAGCTTTTTAAATCCCGGATTGGTAATTTTTTCCACATTTTCCGAAAGCTTTATCTTAGGCATCATCTTGCCGTCCATATCAAGCCCCGACAGCTTATATACACCACCGAATACGGGTTCTGATTTGGCAGTTATGAGTCTTTCGCCCACGCCAAAGGAATCAATTTTAGCTCCTTCCAAAATAACATCCCTTATAATATATTCATCCAAAGAATTGGAAACAATAATCTTACAATCCGAAAGTCCCTCGGCATCCAGCATTCTTCTTGCTTTTTTTGTTAAGTAAGCTATATCTCCGCTATCTATTCTAATCCCCATCTTCTTGGGTTGCATTTCTTTAAAAACCTTTATGGCTGCAGGGACTCCTGATTTCAAAACATTATAGGTGTCCACCAGCAATACGGCGTTTTCGGGATATATCTTTGCATATGCTTTGAAGGCATCATATTCACTTGGGAACATTTGAACCCAGCTGTGGGCCATTGTTCCCAGGGCGGATATTCCATAATCTCTGTCAGCGATGGCACATGCAGTACCTGCGCAGCCTCCGATGTAAGCGGCCCTTGCCCCGTATATAGCTGCAGAAGCGCCGTGGGCCCTTCTGGTTCCGAATTCCATAACAGGTCTCCCGTTGGCTGCCCTTACTATTCTGTTTGCTTTTGTTGCTATAAGGCTTTGATGATTGATAGTGAGAAGTATCATGGTTTCTACTAACTGAGCTTGAATTACCGGTCCCTTTACCGTGATTATCGGTTCATGGGGGAAAATCGGTGTTCCCTCGGGAACTGCCCACACATCACAAGTGAACTTGAAGTCCAACAGAAATTGCAAAAAATCTTCGTCAAAATAGCCTTTAGTTCTTAAATAATCGATATCTTCATTGGTGAAACTGAGATTTTTAAAGTAGTCGATAAGCTGTTCTACGCCTGCCATTATGGCAAAACCGCCTCCGTCGGGAACATTTCGAAAAAACATGTCAAAGCATGCTTCCTTGTCTCTCATCTCAGTTCTAAAATAACCATTGGCCATAGTGATTTCATAAAAATCAGTTAGCATGGTTAAGTTGATTTTGTTCATTTTAATTTACCTCCGGTGATACTTAGAAAGTGATTACATTCAAAATACTTTCCAAACTAGTATTCTTTCTGAAACTGTAAGTACCCGCCTTAATATTTTCAGGTTTTCCGCCAAAGCTTTCAACAGCATCGGAGTACTGTTTGTAGTCGTCAAAAAAGTTTGCCGAAATTAGTGAATCAACCGCAGCTTTTGCAGATCCTCCCTGTATGGTAACAGTTACATCTTCCTTTAACTTGCCTTCAACAAACATTGAACCGGCAGCTATTGTGGGCTCCTTTGTGGCTTCTTCCTCCGGCTCTTCCTGGGGTTCTTCTTCTACGGGTTCTTCTTCCTCTTCTTCTGGCAGCTGGATTTCTTCTATGACAGTATCGTTGTTTCTGTTTTCCAAAACCTTTTCGGGGTAATCTAAAATAATATCCAATCTCCAATAGATAAGAATTGCGGCGGCAGTCAGTATTAGAGCTGCCAGTATAAGGTCATTAATGTTGTAAAAAAAGTTTTTTATGTGTTTCATTATTATGTCTCCTTATCATTCATATGATAACATACTTCTATTCATATCTCAATTAAAATATGTTAAGTAAAGGGCTGCACAGTTGTAATACAGCAGCTATTGTGTTAAAATTAGGTGCATATTATTGGAGGTGTAATTTGAAGGAAATATTGATCGCGGAAAACGACAGCAACCAAAGACTGGATAGGTTTTTGAAAAAATATCTTAAAAAAGCTTCTTTGAGTTACATATATAGAATAATAAGGAAAGATGTTAAGGTTAACGGCAAAAGGGAAAAAGAGGACTATATTTTAAGCAAGGGAGACATCTTAAAGCTTTATATATCCGATGATGATATTGAAAGATTGACTTATAGGGATAAAAGGCAAAGGGCAAAAAAACAGTTTAATGTTATATATGAGGATTCGAATATCCTGATTGTTGACAAGCCCTTTGGACTTCTTACCCATGGGGATCAAAATGAAAAGAAGAATCATTTGGCAAATCAAGTGATGGATTACCTTATTGAAGAGGGGGAATATGTTCCCGGCATGGAGAAAAGCTTTTCACCGGCACCGGCAAACAGATTGGATAGGAATACTACAGGCCTTGTAATCTTTGGAAAAAATGCGGCGGCTTTAAAAGAGCTAAATAGAATGATTCGAGACAGAAATTGTATAGATAAGTACTATTTGACCATAGTAAAGGGTAAAATAGACAAGGAAATTACATTAAAGTCAAAAATGATTAAGGACGAGGTCAAAAATCAGATTGAAGTTCTTTCCATTGATTCAAATGAAGGGAAAGAAATGGAAACGGTAATTTACCCTGTGGAGATTTTGAAGGGATATACTTTGGTAAAGGTAAAGATAATAACCGGTAGAACACATCAGATAAGGGCTCACTTATCAAGCATTGGCCATCCCATAATAGGGGACACAAAATACGGAGACAGAAAAGTAAACTCTGTGTTTAAAAAGCAGGGGCTTGATACACAGCTTTTGCATAGCTACATGATAGAGTTTAAAAGTGCGGGTGAAACCTTTGAATATTTAAAAGAAAGAAGTTTCACAGCACCGATTCCGACGGATTTTAAAAAGATAATGGAGAGCATCAATGGAAGATAGATTGCAGGAAGAAGAAATTATACAAAAAAAGGGTAGTTCGTTAAAGGAATGGATTAAGGATATTTTAATAGCACTTGTTATAGCTGTTATTGTTTTGCAATTCATTAAGCCTACAATAGTTAAGGAAAGCTCAATGGAGCCTACCCTTTATGAAAATAACTATATACTATTAAACAAAAAGGCTTATGTTTTTGAAGGTCCAAGCAGAGGAGATATTATAGTCTTTAAAAGCGAAATATTAGATAAAAACGGAAATCCCAAATGGCTTATCAAAAGAGTTATAGGGGTGCCGGGGGATGTGATTACCATAGCAAACGGCAAGGTACAGATTAACGGCAAGCTGTTTGAAGAGGAGCATATAAAGGATGGCGTCACCGATGGCGAAGTAATAAATTTTGAAGTGCCTGACGGAGAATATTTTGTTATGGGGGATAATAGGCTTGTTAGCTTAGATAGCAGATATGATGAGGTTGGTACTGTTTTAGAAGAAAGTATTGAGGGGAAAGCCTTTTTCAGGCTTTATCCTGTGGGAGAATTTGGAGTAATATAGAGACATGGCTAAAGGCAGTAAGAAAATAATTGTTAATAATAAAAAGGCTAGGCATGACTATTTTATAGAGGACACTTATGAAGCCGGTTTGGTATTAACCGGAACTGAGATAAAGTCCATAAGGAATGGTAAGGTTAGCATAAAAGAAAGTTATGCAAGGATAGAAAAGGGAGAACTGTTTATCTATGGGATGCATATAAGTCCATATGAGCAGGGCAATATTTTTAATGTTGATCCCTTGAGACCGAGGAAACTTTTGTTACATAAAAAGGAGATTGACAAGATAATGGGTCAAATCAAATTGAATGGTCTCACATTGGTTCCCCTTAATATATATATCAATGAGGATGGCAGGGCTAAAATGGAATTGGCTTTAGCCCGGGGCAAGAAATTATATGATAAAAGGGACACAATGGCAAAGAAGGACTCGGACAGAAGGATGGAAAGGGCCATGAAAAAGAATATATAATTTCATTAAATATCCACAATTTTAATATTGACATTACTAGTGGTGATGTTAATATATACATATAAGAACACTTGTTTTAACTTCTGGGGATGTAATGGTTTCGACAGGGGTGTTGAAGTGGGATAAGCGAGCCGTAGTGCCAAGTCTACGTTAAAAGTGGCCGTTAAATATAAACGCTAAAAATAATAACAATTTCGCATTAGCTGCGTAGTCAGCCCGCGCGTCTACTATAATTAACCTACAGGTTATAGATTAGACGTCAAACATGTAGGAAAACCTTGCAAGAGTTCTCGGTATTGTAAGGGACCAACGAGATAGCGAATCCTTTAGCTTGCTAATAGGCGATTGGATTTGCGAAATATAAATTATTAGCTTCGCTCGAAGAAAGTCTCATGAATGTGCTTTTGGACGTGGGTTCGACTCCCACCATTTCCACCACAAATAATTGCTTCAGGTAAATGCCTGGAGCTTTTTAATTGCAAGGACTTTGTAATGTAATTAGATTATATGTAAATCTGCAAGTTTAATGAAGCCTGCAAAGGAAGTTATAATTACCTTTGCCTAAGAAAACTATGGTTTATTAGGGTAAGGTTAATTTTACTAACTTGAAAATAAATATAGCAAATTCCCAAATATATTTATACAATAGTAAATTCTCGGGTGGTAAAATAATTTTATGTGCAATTAATTAATGACTAGAAAGAGGAATATAAGTGATAAAGAGAATTTTTACAATTATAACTATAGCAGCTATGCTTTTAGCATCCGTTGCTGTATTTAATACAAATGAAGTTAATGCGGATACCTTAGATGCAGACGGAACAGTTTTGCTGTTTAGCACAAAGCTTGTAAACGAAGCAACTTGGATGGAAAGTAATTTGGGTATTTTTAAGGGTGTTTTCGAGGACTATGGTTATACCGTTAGAACAAAGTATAGCAAGACTTTAGAACAGCATTTGACTTCTGAAGATATGGAAGGAGTTAACCTGGTGGTAATATGTACTCCATATATATTACTTAATAGCACCGATATAGATTTTTTGGAGAGTTATCTAAATACCGGCGGAAGGATAGTCATGCAAGGGGAGTATGCAAACGGACATGCACAAGATAATGCGGTACTTACGGATGCCGCTGTAAAGCTTGGGGGAGATTTTACCATTACATCAACCACATCTTTTGGTTCCCCCGTATTGGTGGGAGATCCGGGATTTAACGGAGACAGTACTTTATTAAACAATGTGGTATATGGTATAAGTAACGGCTGTATAGCAGATATTGAATATCGCGGAAGTGCAGAACCGGTTCTATCCTTGTTATCATCTGGAAATTTAAAACCATACGTTGTGGACCAGGCCGTGGGAAATGGCAGAATTACGGTAATTACCGATGCTAATTTTTACTGGGAAATAAACAATACCAATAGCTTGTACGGTAATGACACACGCACATTTATCCGTAACTGGCTATTAGACTCGATGAATAATCAGCAAACGGTTTCTGAAGGCAATAATCCTAATGCCGGCTTTGGTGGAAGCCCTACGGCTGAAGTAATAGAAAAGGGTACTCCCGTAGCGGGAAGTGACTATGGTTTAACCATAAAATATATTGGATATGACGGTAAAGCAATAGATACTGATACCATAGGAATAGATGATGTTACCTTTAAGAATAACGAAGGAAGCTTGTTAACGATACTATCTGCCGATATTATTGATGAAAGCGATTTAAGCAATCTTAAGGTTAGGTATACAGTAAAAGAACCGGATATCGGATGGATAATAGGTGACAGTTATACAGTGGGAGTAGTAAACGCAGCTATAGCAGATGTGGAAGGAGTACAGATAGGCGGTAATAATAGCATTGCGACAATTGAGGTAAAGGAACCTGTTTATTCCATTACATATAACTTAGATGAAGGAATTAACAGCGAAAGCAATCCTGAAGAATATATGAAAGAAGATGGCACAATAACATTGGAAGACCCTACAAAAGAGGGGTATACTTTTAAAGGCTGGTATGATAATGCGGAATTCAATAACGAAGCAATAACTGAGATAGTAACTTCGGATGCTGAAGATAAAACCCTATATGCAAAATGGGTAAAAGAGAGCAATCTAAGAGGAACGGTTATTCTGTTTATTAAGGATGGCGACGGAAACCCTTTAGTTGGTTATAAAGGGGAATTGCATAGTGATCCCATTGTTACATATACAGATGCTCTAGGAAGGGCTATTTTTAACAATGTGGAGCTTACTAATCATACGTTAATAATAATGGGAGAGGATGAAACTGTTCTGTCCACATTGAAGCTTAGTATTATTCCGGGGGAATCTAATATAACCGGTGTAAACGGAAATGAAATAGATGTTGTTTATGGACCGGATGCCATAAGTTTGGATATAGAGATTACTGTAGAAGACGGTAAGGTAGTTATAGACAAAGTAACTATAATTACTAAAAGCGAAGTGCAGGAAAGCCCGATGACGGGGGATTTTGGCATAAGCATGGCCGTAATTTTAATAGTAATTGCAGTATTTTCGGCATTGGCGGTTTCGTTGAATTACAAAGAATAGAATAAGACAAAAAATAGAGGGCGTAATGCCCTTATTTTTGTTTAATGTAATACAAAGGGCTATCCTTGTAACAGGTTGTTATGAAAATAATACTTAAATATGATATACTGTAGAAAAGATTAAACATTTAATGTTTTTCGGGAGGTATGAAATGGAATTTTTTGCTAGTGTTTTCCCTTTATTATTCTTATTAGCCTTATTTGCAGGTTCGATTATACTAGTTGTTAAACTGATTAAAAAGAATCTGGGCATAAGCGAAGAAAAAAGGAAATATGATTTGGCCTTGGCTTATGCAACTGTAAAGCTTCATGAGGAGCTAAAGGAAGGTAAAGAGTTAGGGCCGGAGGAAGAGATGAAGGCGCTGATAAAGCATTTTAACGATGCCTATGATATTTATGGCAAATTATAGGGTGGGGAGATATAAAAAGAATATTTGATTGACGAGCAACTAAGATATTGGTTGCTTTTTATTTACCGCAAATTCAACTGATATTTGTAGCTTTAATGGGTATTTAACGAAGAATTCCCATATATTTTGACATTATTTATGGATTATGGTAATATCAATTGCGGTAAAAAGGAGAAATTTATGATAGATAAATCTAATGGTCTTTTAGACAAATTTATTGACAATATAAATAATAGTAATAGAGATATTAAAATCATACTGATATTAATTATTGTCCTTCTAGCGGCAACTTATCCTATGATGGATTATGCAATAGCAGAAGAAGTAACTGTAAATGACATGAGTATTGATGAGAATGAAACTAATGATTTTGAAACCAGGAAGAAAACAGTCGGTGACTTTTTGGAAGAACAAGGGGTTGTCATAGGCGAAAAGGATGTGGTTAGTTCTGATCTGGATTCACCAATAATTGACGGTATGGATATTGAGATAAGAAGGGGCTTTGATATCAGGATAAGCTATAAAGGGGTAATTGGGGATTACATAGGCATTCCCGGCACCATAGGTGAAACCTTGGAGGTAAACGGCATCTCTTATGACGAAGATGATGTTGTTAGTCCCGATGTTAGCGAAGCTATGACCAGGGATACAAAGATTGCCGTTAAAGTGGTTAGTACGGAAGAAATAGTGGCGACGGAAAAAATCGAATTCAAAACAAAGATAGATTATGATGACACAATCGATGTGGGGATTACAAAAACAACCCAAGAAGGTGTTGATGGAGAAAAAGAGGTTAAATATCTTGTGACCTACGAAGATGATGAAGAGGTATCAAGGGAAGCTGTTTCGGAAACCATTATTAAGGAAGCAGTGAATGAAGTAATGGTGGTGGGAACTAAGGGAGCATATGCGATGCCATCCGGTGGGGGTGGTACCATAGCAGGTTATACATATACTAAAATGTATGATAATGTCAAAGCCTATGCATACTATATGGGAGAACATGCTGTAGCGGCTTCGGGAAAACTTGCAAAAAGAGGAACCTGTGCTGTGGATCCTAAAATAATACCTTTGGGAACAAAACTTTACATAGAAGGCTACGGATATGCCATAGCAAACGATACCGGGGGAGACATTATAGGTAAAACAGTGGACTTATATATGAGCAGTAAACAGGAGTGCTATAACTGGGGAGTCAGATATGTAAAGGTATATGTTTTGGAATAGTTAAATTGATAAATATTAGCTACTATGTTATAATTAGTAAAGATATTGCTCGGTTAATAAGAAAGGGATAGATATGAAAGCTATTAAGATTATTACGGCGATTTTGAGTTTTATGGCATTGATTACAGGATTAGTGGTAGTTATTATTATGTGTAAGGACAAAGAATGTTAATATTACCTCTGGAATAATCCGGAGGTTTTTTATTAAGGTTGGCGATGGAAAGACATTTTGCGTATATGCTGATATGTGACGATAAGTCCATATATAGCGGGTATACAAATAATTTAAGAAAAAGGATAATTGCTCATAATAATGGCAAGGGAGCAAAATATACAAAAACCAGGAGGCCGGTTAGACTGGCCTATTTTGAGTGCTATTCAAACAAATCGGAAGCCATGAAAAAAGAAGCTTTTTTTAAAAAGCTTACAAGAATACAAAAAGAACAATTAATATCAACCGGAGGATTATATATGAACCAAGAAATCATAAACAAAATGTCCCAATATGAGGAAGTGTTTTGGGAAAATATTGAAAAAAACCATGGAGAAAAAATACCCTTTAGCCTTGGAGACATAATTGATGCGGAGGCAAGGTTAAAAAGATTTGCACCATATATAGCAGAGGCTTTTCCGGAAACAGAAAAATCCCTGGGGATTATTGAATCTCCCCTTGTGGAAATTAAAGAAATGAAAACATTTTTAAACTCACATTTCAACATTGAAATTCCCGGAAGGCTACTCCTTAAGTGTGACAGCCATTTACCGGTTTCAGGATCCATAAAAGCTAGGGGCGGAGTTTATGAAGTTCTTAAATTTGCAGAGAAAGTTGCCATGGATAATGGAATTCTCCATATTGATGATGATTACAGCATATTGGCAGAAGAACGATTCAAAAATCTTTTTAGTCAATACAAGGTGGCGGTGGGGTCTACGGGTAACTTAGGTCTAAGCATAGGAATAATCAGTGCAAAGCTCGGATTTAATGTAACAGTACATATGTCATCCGACGCAAGACAGTGGAAAAAGGATTTGCTTCGAGAAAAGGGTGTATGCGTGATTGAGTATCCTGATGATTATCAAAAGGCAGTGGCGGAGGGAAGAAAAGAAGCCGAAGGGGATGATTATTGTCATTTCGTTGATGATGAGGGCTCCCAAGATCTGTTTCTCGGATATTCGGTGGCAGCTTTAAGATTAAAAACTCAGTTGGATGATATGAAGATAAAGGTTGATGAAGACAATCCTCTGTTTGTTTACATTCCTTGCGGTGTTGGCGGAGCTCCCGGGGGAGTTACCTTTGGTCTAAAAGAGATTTTCGGTGATAATGTCAATGTGTATTTCGCAGAACCAACCCATGCTCCTTGTATGACCTTGGGACTCATAACCAAAAAGCATGATGAGATATCTGTTTATGACATAGGGCTTGACTGCAAAACCGTCGCCGATGGGCTTGCGGTGGGAAGGCCATCAAGATTGGTTGGAACCATAATGGAAAAACTCTTAGAGGGAGCATATACGGTTTCTGACGATAAGCTGTTTACCATGCTTTATAAACTAAGTGAATTGGAGGGAATAAGAGTTGAACCATCTGCCTGCGCAGGGTTCTTTGGACCTAAGTGGGTAAAGTCAGATAAATTATTTACTAAGGCCAATCATATAGTTTGGGCAACCGGAGGTAATATGGTGCCCAAAGGGGAGATGGATAAATATATCAATATCGGTCGCTGTGATTAATCATACTTCTGAGTCTGCCGCCAATGACTTTTTTGCCGGAATTTTTGCTATAGTATTCAATGCTGAAGGATATATTATCTTCTTCGGATATTATTATACCATAGGAGCCATTGCTTCCGTCTGAAGGTCTGGAAAGACTGCCGGGATTAAACAGCTTGATGCCGTCGCTTTCCCCTATGTAAGGCATGTGAGTGTGACCGAAAACGGCACAAACGCATTCCGTTTCCTTTGCCTTATAGGTAATGTTTAAATAGGATCTTTTTACTCCGTATTGGTGGCCATGGGCAATCAGCAAATATCCATACGGAGTTTTATATTTTATATAATCATTATCCCCGCGGGCACCGTCACAATTGCCTTTTACCATGATGATTTCTTTGCTTGTGGTTTTCTGTAATTCCAGTGCATCGTATATGAAATCTCCGCAATGTATGATTAAATCAATATCCTTGTGTTTTTTTATTACTTCCTTTGCCTTTTCAATATCCCCGTGGGTATCGGATAAAACTAATATTTTCATTGATATCTCCTTTGTTAACTCATACATTTTAACATAAATTTCTTACAAAAACTAGAAAATCTCGCATTAAGCGAGAAAATTCTAGTTTATGGCTGTTGTTGTTTATAGACATTTAACGTTGCCGTTAAATAGCTTGAGTTTAATCGAACCATTTTCAGGAGAATTATCTTTGGCAACGGTAATAACTTCCTTTGCTGTTACACAGCATTCCTTTGAAATATAGTCAAGTACATTCATTACACCTGTGCTATTCAATTCTTTACCGTTTACGCTATTGATTTCTCCGTGGTTAATACCTAGTTCCAAATAAGTAGGATAATCAGCCTTGCTTGCTTTAGTCATTTTTTCACCTCCGGGACAAATAAATATGCACAATATAGAATATTTATTTAAAATATGTGTCTATTATACACTAATATATAATTATGTCAATGATTTTTAATAAAAATAATAATGTTTTAATATTTATACATAAAATATTAAACAAAAATATTTTAAATATAGTTACATTAATCATATAAATGTTGTAGAATAGGGGTGAGATAAAAGGTCTTGTAAAGGAGCAAAATATGAAGGAATTCTTTAGAAGTGTTTATGTAAAAGCCGCGATAGCACTGATTTTAAGCGGTATGGTTATAATACTTTTTTACAACATAATAAATGAGCCTGAGGGAGTGGGGAATGTATTCTCTGCCTTCAATAGGGTTATGATGCCCATATATATAGGACTGGTTTTGGCGTTTATTATGTGCCCCATATATAATAAGCTTGTAAGGGGTATTTTCCGCAGAACTTCCTTTGCCTTTAGAACAGATCAAAAGGCTTTTGTATATGCCAGGGCAATGTCCAGCTTTATAGTCCTCATCATTATAATTTTCACATTGGTTACGGTGGTGCTTACAATAGTGCCCCAATTGATAAACAGCATCGCAGGCCTTATAAGTGTTATGCCTGAAAGATTGGATGCATTCCAGCTGTGGGCTGAAGAAAACTGGAGTCAATTCCCTCAGATAGCAACATCAATAAATGAATTTGCAAATGCCAGCTCAAATACGGTTATAGATTGGATAGAAACTAATATTTTAAGAGGTGAAAACGGCAGTCTTGCCATAGAGGTTTCCCTAGGAATATTAAACACCGTTAAAGGAATAATAAATATATTTATAGGCATCTTACTTTGTATTTACCTATTAAACTATAAGGAAAGATTGTTTGCCCAAGCAAAAAAAGCATCCGTGTCAATCTTTTCTGCCCACAGGGCAGAGGCGGTTCATGAATTTGTCAGCATTGCAAATAAAACATTCGTAGGTTTTCTTGTGGGAAGAATAATAGATGCCTTTGTTATAGGGGCAATAACATACCTATCAATGACTTTATTGGCACTGCCATATCCTGTATTGATAAGCGTTCTTATCGGAGTAACAAATGTAATACCTTTCTTTGGACCGTTTATAGGTGCCATTCCGGCATTTTGTATAATATTTTTGGTGGATCCGGTGCAGGCATTTTATTTCTTCGTAATGATATTGCTTATTCAGCAGCTGGATGGAAATGTTATAGGACCTAAGATTGTGGGAGACGCCATCGGACTTTCCAGCTTTTGGGTAATTATAGCTATACTGATTGGCGGTGGTATGTTTGGGTTTATAGGAATGTTTTTAGGAGTCCCTATTTTCGCCATAATCTATACATATGCAGATAAAATATTTAAAAAGAAATTAAGAAGGAAAAACATGCCGGATAATACGGAAGATTATTTGGTTTATGATAAATACTGTGTAAGCAAGGAGGCTTTATTTAGTGATAAGAAACGTGACTGAAATTAAATCGTTGGGAATAAATGAAGAAAATATAATAATTGATGCTTCAATGGATAAATATACTTCATTTAAAGCCGGGGGGAAAGCGAAGGCTTTAATAATTGTTGAAGATAAAGAACAATTAAAAAGGCTTCTTAAGTTTGTTAATGAAAAAAAATGGGAATATATACTAATAGGGAATGGTTCCAATTTGCTTTTTAGTGATGAGGGCTATGACGGAGTGGTAATTAAGCTTGGCGAAGGGTTCAAAAAAATCAGAATTTCCGATAATACAATAACAGCCGGGGCAAGTTGTCTTTTGTCACAGGTAAGCTATTTTGCCATGGAAAATGGATTAACGGGTTTTGAATTTGCATCAGGTATCCCGGGGACATTGGGCGGCGGTTTGTTCATGAATGCCGGTGCGTACGGAGGAGAATTAAAAGATGTGGTGATAACCGTAAATGCAATCAGCCATGACGGAAAAAGTGAATATGTTTTTAGCAATGATGACATGGAATTTGGATATAGGGATAGCATGCTACAAAGGAATAAAATGATTGTTACCTCTGCAGTATTAAAGCTGACAGAGGGAGATAAATTACAGATAAAGCAAAATATATCAGAGCTTACGGAGAAAAGAAACAGCAAGCAACCTGTTACTTACCCCAGTGCCGGTAGTACTTTCAAAAGACCCGTTGGTGGTTATGCCGCACAGTTAATTGATGAGGCGGGGCTTAAGGGCTTAACTGTTGGAGGGGCTATGGTGTCTCCTAAGCATGCTGGGTTTATTGTTAATAATGGTAATGCTACGGCAACGGATATCATTGAACTTATAAGGCTTGTGCAAAACTATGTTTATGATAATTCCGGAATAATGTTAGAACCCGAGGTAAGAATTATTTAGGAAGGTGATATTATGTTTGAAAACTATGAATTGATTTACGATCATCACACTCATACCATTTATTCCCACGGTAAAGGAGATATTTCTGACAATGTTAAAGTGGCAAATGATAAAGGATTAAAAGAAATCGCCATAACCGATCATGGCCCGGGGCATCATTTTTATGGATTGGACAAAAATAAGCTTCCGGAAATGAGAGAAAAGATTCAAAAGCTCAAGACGGAATTTCCTAAGGTTAATGTTCTTTTGGGAGTAGAAGCTAATATAGTGGACGGGGGTAATTACTTGGACATTACCATGGAAGAATTCAAGGATTACGATATGGTTATAGCGGGCTATCATTACGGAGTATCTAAGGGTCATGTTTTCAACAACTATATAAGCTCTCATATAGGATTTCCTTCGGGAAGTATAAACGCTTTAAGAATTATAAATACAAATATGACGGTTGGTGCCATATACGAAAACAACTTGGAGATAATAACACATCCGGGAGATAAGGGATATTTTGATATTGACGAGATAGCCAAGGCTTGCGTAGACAATGACACCATGATAGAAATCAACAACAAGCATAGACATCTTACGGCGGAGGAGATTAAGATAGCGGCAAAATATGATGTTAAATTTGTGGTTAGCAGTGATGCTCATAGACCTGAGTTTGTGGGCAGTATAGATGGCTGCCTGATGAGGGCATGCGAAGCGGGACTGGATTTTGATAGGATAGTAAATATCAGGAAGAAATATGAATAGGTGAAAAAATGGAAGTCATAATAATCACCGGACTTTCGGGTTCGGGTAAAACAAATGCTTTGGATTGGTTTGAAGACCAAGGGTATTACTGTATAGATAATATGCCTCCGGCATTGATTAAAAACTTCACTGAGCTGATTGATTTAAAAAAAGTACCGATTACCAAGGTGGCGATAGGGGCAGACATAAGAGGTGGAGAATTTTTTGATACCCTTATAACTGTAATGGATGATCTCAGGAAAATAGACATTATAGATAGTAAGGTTCTGTTTACTGAAGCTTCCGTGGAAACACTAATAAGAAGGTATAACGAAACAAGAAGAAAACATCCTCTGACAGGGGGGGCTGCCACCAGGGACATAATAGAAAAGGAGATTAACCTATTATCTCAGGTAAGAAAAAAGGCGGATTATGTAATAGATACAAGCAATATGAAGGTGTCAGAGTTTAAGGGTGAAATGAGCCGGATATTCCTAAGTGAAGATGGGAATAACAAGTTCACCATCAATATTTTGTCCTTCGGCTATAAGTACGGGATACCTCTGGAAACGGATATGGTCTTCGACATGAGGTTCATACCTAATCCCTTTTACATCAAAAGCCTAAAGGACCTTACGGGCAACAACAAAAAGGTGGCTGACTATGTATTTAAGCATAAGGTCACTAAGGATTTTGCGTCTGGTCTGGAAAAAATGATGGATACAGTGATTCCCGGATATATTAAAGAGGGTAAGTATCATCTGAATATTGCCTTTGGATGTACCGGAGGGCACCATAGATCTGTAAGTATGGCGAATTATGCGGCGGGGGTATTCGAAGAAAAAGGCTGTCGAGTCACTTTGAAGCACAGAGATTTATAGTGAACCATTTAGGGTTCATATGGGGTAAGGTTTATGGGGTTGTAATTAAATGTGATATGGCATATTCCTTGAATTACAATATTTTGAATGCTATAATCATTATAGTTTGATAATTAATTAATTATATATGAAGGAGTAAGATATGGAAAAATTAATCATTTCCGCTTGTATATGCGGAGCAGAAGTTACTAAGGAGCAAAATCCGGCAGTTCCTTATACTGTGGAAGAAATAGTAAGAGAAGCAAAATCTGCATATGATGCAGGAGCAGCTGTAATTCACCTACATGTTAGATGGGATGATGGTACACCTACTCAGAGCAAAGACAGATTCCAAGAATGTGTTGATGCAATCAGAAAGGTATGTCCGGATGTAATAATTCAACCTTCTACAGGTGGTGCAGTTGGAATGACTGACGAAGAAAGATTACAATCATGTGATATCAATCCTACACCTGAATTTGCTACATTGGATTGTGGAACTTGTAACTTTGGTGGAGATGAAATCTTTGTAAATACTGATAATACCATCATGAATTTTGCAAAGATCATGAAAGAAAAAGGAATTAAACCTGAATTAGAAGTATTTGATAAGGGCATGGTTGACACAGCTCTTAAAGTTGACAAAAAAGGTCTTTTAGAGCATCCTTTACATTTTGATTTTGTACTGGGAGTACAGATGTCAGCTACTTTAAGAGATTTAGTATTCATTTCTAATTCTATTCCGGAAGGTTCAACATGGACTGCTACCGGTTTGGGTAAGAATGCATGGCATATCGCTGCTGCAACTATTTCATTAGGTGGACATGTAAGAGTTGGTTTTGAAGATAACCTATACTTAGAAAGAGGAAGACTTGCTAAGAGCAATGGTGAAATGGTAGAAAAGGCAGCTAGTATTGCTAAACTGTTGGGAAGAGAAATTGCTACTCCTGCAGAAGCCAGAGAAATACTTGGATTAAAGCCATTAGTTTAATTTGTTAGTCGAAGCTCCGAGTCTCCTCGGAGCTTTTTTTTGGAGAACATTATGTCATTTTCGAGCGAAACAAAAAATGAATTGGCAAGAGTATTGCCCGAGAAGAAGTGTTGCATGCTTGCGGAAATATCGGGGTTTCTAAGGGTTGCGGGCAGCTTAAGATTGGCGGGCAACGGGAAATTTAAAATAGTTCTTACAACAGAAAACCCGGCTGTTGCCAGGCATTATAAAACACTAATAAAAGCTTATTACGGAATAGATGCCAAGCTTGAAATAGGAGAATCCAACTCACCGGGTAAATCCGGATATAGTTATTCTCTTACAATAAAGCCGGAAGACAGGAGTGACCTTATTCTTAGGGAGACGGGGATACTTCTTGTTAAAGCCGGGGAGGATTATATTTCTGATGGAATATACTTTAATAATCTTCGTAGCAAGTGTTGCAAAAAAGCATATTTACGAGGGGTATTTTTGGGCTGCGGAAGTATAACGGATCCCGGCAAGAGATATCAGCTGGAGTTTATTACCTCCAGCAAGAAATTTGCTGCGGATTTGAAGAAGCTTATCAACTCATTTGTAGATCTTAATGCCAATGTGGCCACGAGGAGAACGAGCTATGTTGTGTATATAAAAAGGGCTAGCTACATTAGTGATATGCTGGCTATTATGAAAGCCTATAACAGCATGCTTGAATTTCAGAATGTCATGATTAATAAAGGGATAAGGGCGGATGCAACCAGGATGACAAATTGTGATAATGCAAATTTGGACAGAGCTCTAATGACGGCAGAAAAGCAGCTTATGCAGATTAAAAAAATCGAAGCAAAGCTGGGGCTGGAAAATATTCCGGGGGCATTGAGGGAACTTGCTTTAATACGATTGGAACATCCGGATGCTAATCTAACTGAAATAGGAGAGCTGTTAAACCCTCCTATAAAAAAATCCGGTGTTAATAAAAAATTTAAGAAGCTTGAAGAGATAGCAGACAAGCTTAATTAGTATATAAGCTTATGCCGACCAAAAGACAGCTTTCGGTAAAGGGCTTGTTGTTTTCTCTTAGATAATTTAATATTTCTTCGCTTTCTGCTCCGGGCTGGATTACAATGTTTTTGTAATCCTTTTTACATTCTTTGATAAGCTTTATTCCCTTGGCTGGATGTATGCATAGATCAATAACATCTATTTCTTCCTTAATGTCATTTATACTCTTATAATCTTCGGGAACCGAATAAACGGTGTAGCCCTTCGATAGCAGTCTTTGCTTAATCATATATGCGTATTTTTCTTCGTTTATGGTATTACCCACAACTACGAAAACTTTTTCTTTCATTGTTTCTTGTAAATCCATAATTAGCTCCTTACATTACTTATTTTAACTAATTAATTATATCATAACTTTAACAATTTGTTGCAAAAAAAGATTAAATGCGTTAAAATAATTACATATATGAGCAATTTATTTTTATGTAATGAATTAATTGGAGGAGAAATGGCTAAAACAAATAGACAATCCAGAAAAACTAAAGCTAAGATTAAGAATGCTTTAATGGAGCTTATGGGAGAGCAGGAGCTTTCAAAGATTACAATAAATGAGCTTACAGAGAAGGCGGACATTAGCAGAAGAACCTTCTATTTACATTACACTGACTTTAAAGCTTTGCTTAGTGAAATAGAAAAGGATAATATGGAGCTGGTACAAAAAAAGGTTTTGGATAAGCTTATTGCCGATGGACAGCTGGATTTATTGGGTTTTTATACTGCCCTTAATGATATTATTCTAAAGGATAATCAATACTATATTTCTGCAAGTAAGTCGGCTTATTCGCTGTATGTGTTTAATAAGATTGAAGAATTAATGATAGCAGAGATAATAGATAAAGACACTAATATTAAAAAGCCTGTAAGTAAGGCGGATATGATCAAGGTTAAGTTCTTCATAATGGGATCCATGAAGGTGTTTTGGTCATGGCTAAGTGAAGGTAAACCAATGCCTTTAGTTAGCTTGGTGGAGACTATGGAAGAATGCTTTGAAGGCGGATACAGGATATAATCAATTGGAGGAAGAATGAAATTTACAGTAATATATTTTAGCAAAGACGGTCATACCAAAGAAATGGCAGAGGAAGTTGTAAAAGGTGCCAAGGGAATTAATGGAATAGAAGCTAAAGCTTTTGCATTAGATGATATTGATAGGGATTTTGTGAATGAGAGCAAATGTGTTGTATTTGGCACACCTGTATATCATGCGGGAATATGTTGGCAAATGAAAAAGTGGTTTAACGAGGAAAGCAAAGGCTACGACCTGGAAGGAAAAATAGGAGGGGCTTTTGCCACTGCAGCTTATGTCCAGGGAGGACTAAATACGGCTTGCTTGGAGCTTACTCAGCTTATGCTTGTCAAAGGACTGATGGTTTATTCCGGGGGATCTGCCTTGGGGGACCCTTTTCTGCACATAGGAGCTACTTCTATAAATGAAACTGCAGAAAAAGATAAGATACAATTTACCAAGCTAGGAGAAAGACTAGCCACTAAAGCTGCTAAAATATTCTAATTGATTAATAAGTGGTTAACTTAGACCTGTACTAGATGGTACAGGTCTTTTGATAAAGGAAAGGACAACTATGGAAGGTTTAAATAGCTCATACACATCTTTATTGATAATAATATTATTGGCTACTTTTGTACCTTTAGTGCTTAAAAAACTTAATAGGATAGCGGTACCTAGCGTTGTGGGAGAAATACTTGCGGGGGTAATAATTGGCAAAAGCGGGCTGGATATAGTTCACGGAGGCACAGAGCTTGATTTTATATATAGCTTTGGCTTTGCTTTTTTAATGTTTTTGTCGGGCCTTGAGGTTGATTTTTCTCTTTTAAGAAACACACAAACCGATTGCAAATATAGAATCATAGATAAACCCATATTTGTGGCTATAATGATTTTTTTAGGCACGCTTATAATGTCCTATGGCTTTGCTTATTTGCTGGTTTCATACGGTATGGTTAAAGATCAATTATTAATGACTTTGATATTAAGTACCACATCCCTTGGAATTGTTGTACCTATCCTCAAGGAAAAGGGAATCATCGGACAAAGGTATGGACAAACTATACTGATGGCATCCCTAATTGCTGATTTTGCAACAATGGTGATGATAACCATATTGATAGGAGTAAGAACAGAAGGGGACAGCACAAGCATATTTTTAGTGATAATATTGTTCATTGCGTTTTTCTTGATATATAACCTGGGCAAAAAGTATTTGGACTATGACCTTATTAACGAGCTTGCAAACACCACTGCCCAGATAAAGGTCAGGGGTTCCTTTGTGCTTATACTTATATTTATAACCCTGGCAAATGCCATAGGTATGGAAATAATATTAGGAGCATTTTTAGCAGGAGTTATAGTTTCGCTACTTGATGATAAGGAGGCTTCGGATCTATATATGAAGCTTGATGCCATAGGGTTTGGCTTTTTTGTTCCCATATTCTTTATTATGGTGGGAGTTTCATTTGATTTAAAGGCGGTGATGGGAAATCCAAGAATATGGATATTTGTTCCTATACTAATAATAATGCTATATTTAGTGAAAATGATACCGTCCTTGTTGCTGGCAAGAATGTATCCTTTAAGAAAAACCATTGCGGCAGGTTTTCTATTATCATCAAGATTGAGCTTGATAATAGCAGCAAGTGCGGTGGGACTTGAAATGGGCCTTATAAAACCGGATACAAATTCTGCAATTATATTAGTTGCACTGATTACTTGTACATTTTCACCAATGATTTTTAACAGAATGCTGCCTTATGAATGTGAGGATATTACAAAGCGAGTATTTATTATTGGCTCCGGAAAAGGTGTGGAGATGCTTGTAAAAAGACTAAAGGAGCAGACTTCATATATAACGGTTCTTGTTATGAATAACAGGTGTGTGGAGGATATACCAAAATGTGCGGATAAGGTGGAAATAGGGAATCCTCTTAGTATTGAGTTTTTAAAATCCACCGATTTATCGGATGCGGATTCTGTAGTTATTGCCATAGAGGATGAAGGCGTAAGTACTGAGATTTGCAGAATATGTAAAAACTATTTTAGTAAAAACAATCTGATAATATTATCAAGTCAAGGGAATAAGCTTAAAGGGGAGACTCTATACGGGGCTCAGAGAATATCTCCTGACCTTGCCACTGCAGCTTTGGCCCAAAGCTATATAAATAACCCCAATACATATAACCTTCTGTTTACGGAAAGTGATTTTGGTATTATTGAATTGGAACTAAATAATCCTGATTTATTTAATACGGCTTTAAGCAGGATAACCCTTCCGGGTAATAGCCTAATACTATCAATAAAAAGGGGTAAGGATAAGATAATTCCCCATGGTTCAAATGTAATAGAACAAGGCGATGTACTTACAATAGTCGGATCCAAAGAATACATGGAAGAAGTAAAGACCCTTATTGCTACCCACGCTTGTATAATTTAAGTGAAAGGAGAATATGGATAGTCCATATGGAAAAAATAAGTGATTCTAGTGCTTATGATCTTAGGATTAATTATTCTTGTTAAAGGGGCGGATTTGTTTGTGGATGGTTCTGCAAGTATTGCCAGAAGACTACTGATTCCCAACATAATAATCGGCTTGACGTTAGTTGCCTTTGGAACCAGTGCTCCCGAGGCTGCGGTTAGTATAAAGGCTTCAATAGATGGGGCAAACGGAATTGCATTGGGAAATGTTGTCGGATCAAACCTTTTTAACCTTATGTTCATTTTGGGTATAACGGCAATTATTAAGCCGGTTTCTATTCATGTAAACAGCTTAAAAAAAGAATTACCGTTTATGCTTCTTGTTACCCTTATGATACTATTTTTGGCATTTGAAGGAAACGGTGATTTGGTATTTTCAAGATACGATGGTTTTGTTATGCTTCTGATGTTTGGCATGTATTTATATAGTATGCTGGCTATTATGAAAAAGGATGACCAAAATATTGAAATTGATTACAAGGAAGTAAGCCTTTTTAAATCCATAGGCTTATCCGCCTTGGGAATTCTAATGATTATTCTCGGGGCAGACTGGACGGTAAAAGGTGCTGTTTGGATGGCTGAATTATTTGGGGTTTCGGATTTGATTATTGGATTGACCATAATAGCAGCGGGAACATCTTTGCCGGAATTGGTTACATCCATAGTGGCGGCTAAAAAAGGCGAAAGCGATATAGCAATAGGAAATATCATAGGTTCAAATATTTTTAATATTTTGTTTGTATTGGGAGCATCCTCAACAGTGGAACCGATTAATCTTACAAAAGACGGTGTTATGGATATGGTAATACTGCTGGGGGTTTCGGTTTTTGGTTTTATCTTGATGTTTACGGGAAAATCAGTAAACAGAAAAGAAGGAATAACCCTTATGCTGTTATATATAATATACATATTATATAGATTAATTAGTGCAGGGGCTTTTTAAAGGGAGATTGTTATGAGTAAATTTTATGATCCGTTTAATATTCTTCATGGTAAAGAGGGTTTTAAAGTGGAACCTCCCGGTACTATTACATATAACGGAAATTACAAAGATGTGAAACCTTCCATTGAGTGTATAGAATACGATGGGGAAGAAATAAGGCGCTTCATGGTGGATAGCATAGAACCTAAAGCATTTGACGGTAAAATACTTTGGTATAATGTGGTTGGACTTAGCAATGTTGAGATGATAAAGGATATCGGAAGTTCATTTGATATGCATCATATGGATTTAGAGGATATTGTTCATGTATCCCAGTGGAGTAAGATTGATATAAAGGCAAACTATAATTTCTCTGTTTTAAAGATGATATATCTTAGGGAGCAGAAAATTATTCATGAACATCTGGCGGTTTATCATAATAATAATATTATTATAACTTTTCAGGAAACTCCGGGGGATGTTTTTGAAGATATTAGAGAAAGACTGATTAGAAAACAGGGAGGCATTAGAGATAACGGTGGGGAATACCTTTTTTACTCACTGCTTGATTCCTTAGTGGATCAATATTTTATAGTTATCAATAAAATATCATCGGACTTCATAGATATAGAGATGAAAATTTTGGAGGGTGACAAGAAAAGTAAGGACGAAATATATGAGCTTAGAAAAGAGCTTGTATACCTTATAAACTCGGTAACACCTTTAAAGGATTCCGTAAAGGCTTTAATTGATAATGAAGATAATGGTATAGCAGAAGAGATGGAACCGTATTATGGTGATTTGAATGAACATATTAATCAGATTTCGGATTCTTTAAAGGCGTATAGGGAAATGACTAATAGTCTGCAGGAGATGCATGCAACAAATGTAAGTAATGATATGAATAAGATAATGATGACGTTGACTATATTTTCTGCCATATTTATTCCTTTGTCTTTTTTAGCGGGAGTTTTCGGTATGAACTTTGAATACTTTCCGGGACTTGATATAAAAGCCGGTATATACATATTCATATCGGCATGTGTAATTATTGCGGGTGGAATGTTGTTGTTTTTTAAATCAAAAAAATGGTATTAATGGAGAATAGATGAATAGAGAAGATATTATAGAAATAGAAATAACGGATATGTCTTTGGATGGTAATGGTATAGGTAAGTATGATAATCTGGTGGTATTTGTAACGGGAGCGCTTTTAGGCGATGTGGTTAAGGCCAAGGTTACAAAGATTAAAAAGAACTATATCTTAGCAAAAACAGTGGAAATCATTAAGGCATCTGATTACAGAATTGAAAATTCTTGTGAATACGGAGATTTATGCGGTGGTTGCTCATTGCTTAATATTAAGTATGAGGGTCAGCTTAAATTAAAGGAAAAACAGATTAGGGATAAGCTTATAAGACTTGCTAAACTTGATAATCCGAAGATGAATAATATGGTTTCAATGGAGGAGCCTTTTAGATACAGAAATAAAACTACCTTTGCTGTAAAAGATGGTAATGTGGGCTTTTACAAAAGAAAGAGTAATAGCTTGGTTTGTGATACTAATGATTGCATGATACAAAGTGAAGTTTCTATGGCGGTGGCCGGTGCAGTCAGAACGTTTATAGCAGAAGATAATATCAAAGATGGAGTATTTGATAGTATAACTGTAAAAATAGCCATGGGAACAGGACAAGTAATGGTTGTGTTTAACATATTAACAAAGGGGATACCAAATCATGAAAAGTTGATTACAATTATAGATGATGAAATATATAACCTGAATAATAAATACTATTTGCAAAGCGTAGTGATGATAAATAAAAAGGGTGAAAGTATTTTACTAGCGGGCACCAAGACCATAACAGACAGTGTGTTTATAGGAAGAGAATTGGAGTTTGAAATATCAGCAGAGGCTTTTTATCAAGTAAATACAAAGCAGATGATTAAGCTTTATGAAAAGGTAATTGAATATGCGGACCTTAAAGGAAATGAAACAGTATATGATCTATACTGCGGAGTTGGTACAATTGGACTGACCTTAGCTGATAAAGCTAAATTTGTAGTGGGTATCGAATCCGTAAAGGAAGCCATATTAAATGCCAACAGAAATGCAGCTATAAACGGAATCGTAAATGCAATATATAAAACGGGTAAAGCGGAAGATGAACTTCCGGAACTTATTAATGAAAGACCTTGTGATGTTGTAATATTAGATCCTCCAAGAAATGGATGTGATGAAAAGCTACTAAATACAATAGCAGAAGCCAAGGCAAAGAAAATAGTTTATGTTTCATGTGACCCCGCAACACTGGCTAGGGATATAAAGATACTGATTGAATTGGACTATGAATTTATAGAGGCTACACCGGTAGATATGTTTCCTCATACAATGCATGTTGAGACGGTAGTATTGATGTCAAGGGTTAAGGTAAATACGATGTTTTAGGGATAAAAAAGTTCATAAATAAAGGGATTCCGTGATTTGAGATCTGGTTTCAAGCCGGCAGGATAATCACGGATATTTGTTTTGCGGGAACTTGTCCAGGATAGGCAGGTTAGATGATTAAGAAGATGATGTGGATATTGATGTGGTGAGTTGACAAGATTGCTGGCAAATACTTGGTGAGTTGATAAGATGACTATAAAGATAAGAAATACTGGACAAGAAAATAGTGTTTAATAGTAATTACTTTTTAGGTATAAATAAGAGTTGAAATAAGAGTCTAGAGATGTTAGAATGAAAAGAAAAGGCGGATTTAGGCATGGAAAAAGAAGATAAAACTAAAAAACAGCCAATGGAATTTTATAATATGTCGGATTTTCTCAGAGGACAATCATCAAAGTTAATTACTGGATTATCTGACGAAGATAGAACCGCTTTTGTACTAAAAAACGGAAAACCTGTAGCTGTTCTTATCTCCCATGAGAGATATGAAAGGTTATTAAAAGCGGGAATTGACATAACAGAATACTAATAAAATATTAAGGAAGAGAGAGGTTAAATGAATGGCCGTGAAAAAATCAGAATTGTATTCTCTTTTATGGGAAGCTTGTAATAAATTAAGAGGTGGCGTTGAGCCATCAAGATATAAAGATTACGTACTTGTTTTATTGTTCTTTAAATACGTATCAGATAGGTACAAAGGACAACGATTTGCGGAATTCACAGTAAATGAGGGCGCATCATTTGATGATTTGATTGCCGCAAAAGGTAAAAGCGATGTTGGTGAGCGAGTAGATAAGATTATTCAAAAGTTCCTAGAAGAAAACCGTCTTCAAGGTTCTTTGCCTGACGTTAGCTTTAACAATCCAGATGAGCTGGGTTCTGGCAAGGAACTAGTTGATAAGGTTTCTGGCCTTATTGCTATATTCCAAAACCCTGCTATTGACTTTAAAAGTAACAGAGCTAGTGGAGATGACATCATCGGAGATGCTTATGAATACTTCATGATGAAATTTGCTCAGGAATCTGGTAAGAGTAAGGGGCAGTTTTATACACCTAGTGAGGTTTCACGTATTATTGCTAGACTTATTGGCATTGGAGATATTAAGCAAGAGACGGGTAAGAAATGGACTCTTCATGATCCGGCGGCAGGTAGTGGTTCGTTACTAATTCGTGCTGCAGATGAAGCTCCTACAGATGAAGATGGGAATTCCATTGTTTCAATATATGGACAAGAAAAATACCCGGATACAGCAGGTTTGGCAAAGATGAACTTTATCCTACATAATAAAGGTACGGGTGAAATCAAGAGTGCCAACACTCTAGCAAATCCAGCATATAAGGATGATTTTGGTGGGCTTAGAAAGTTTGATTTTATAGTTATGAATCCGCCGTTTTCTGATAAAGATTGGACAGATGGAATTAAACCATCAGAAGATAAGTTTAAGAGATTTGACGGCTATGGCATACCACCAGAGAAAAATGGTGACTATGCTTGGTTTTTACATGTCTTAAAGGCCTTGGATAGCCAGCATGGTAAGGCTGGAATCATCCTGCCTCATGGTGTGCTTTTTAGGGGGAATTCAGAAGAGAATATTAGGAAAGCAGTTCTTGATAAGCGATGGATCAAGGGTATCGTTGGTTTGCCTGCAAACTTATTTTATGGTACAGGAATTCCTGCCTGTATAATCATTATTGACAAAGAAGATGCGGATAAACGTGAAGGCATCTTTATGATTGATGCAAGCCATGGATTTAAGAAAGATGGTAACAAAAACCGTCTTCGTGAACAAGATATTGAGAAGATAGTTCAAACCTTTATAAACAAAGAGAAAATTGAGGGATATTCTAAATTTGTTACTTATAAAGAAATCTTAGAAGAGAATGACGGGAACCTGAATGTACCTCGATACATCCAAAAGATTGATGATACACTGCCACAAAACATTGCATCACATCTTAAAGGAGGTATTCCAGAAGTTGATATTAATTCAATAGAAAAATTGTGGAAAATATCACCGAAATTAAAACAAGATATATTTACCTGTGTTGACAAAAAGCACAGCGTTTATAAACTTTCAATAAAACCAAACGAGATAGAAGCAGTTATCTCTGATGATGAAAATATTAAGAACGAAAAAGATAATGAGTGTGGCGAACTATTCGGAGCTTGGAAAGATGCAGTGAAAGATTCATTGCTAAATATTAATGCAGGCACAAATCCAAAAGAGTTAATTCGTAATATGGGCGTTGAGATTTTGAGCAAATTTGAATCGGCGCAGCTTCTAGACAATTATGATGTATATGACTTCTTGCTTAATTATTGGAATGAAAAAATGCAAGATGATGTATATGTAATTAAGGCGAGTGGATATGAGGCTGGTCGTGAGATTGAATATGTATACGCTCAAAAGAAGGCCAAAGATGAAAACGGAGAAGAAATAAAAGTTGACGACACTTCTAAAATGAAGTCTTTTGATGGTGCATTAATTTCAAGAGATATTATTGAGCGTGAATACTTTGAAACTGAATTATTAGAACTTAATGAGTTGATAGAAAAATCCATATTGTTTGAATCCGAACTTGATGAAATGCGTGAAGAAGAATCAGGCGATGAAGGGCTACTTGTAAATGCCTTGAACGAAAAGGGTGACGGTATTCCTAAAGCAAATCTTAATAAGCAGATTAAAGAACTAGAGGGAAAAAAGACATCCTCAGAAGTGCGCGATATCACAAAGCTTATTGAATTATTTGAAGCAGGCAATACATCAGAAATGGAGAAAATAGTCAAAGCTAATAGCGAACTAATGGCTTATGAACTTAGAAATAAGAATGGTTCGTTCGGTAAGGCCAAGTTAAGAGCAGCATTAAAAGAAGCAAACGAGAATGCAATTATCCCTGAGATTTATGCAGATGAATATAATGCCCTGCTTGCATATCAAATGAAGATGATAGAAAAAGAAGAAGCCGATAAAGAAATCAAAGAGGCTCAAAAGAAACTTGATGATTTAGTGCTAGCTAAATATGGTGAGCTAACGAATGATGAAATCAAACACTTGTTATTTGATAAAAAGTGGATGAGAAGACTTGAGAGTGATATTACTGACGCAATAGACCAAGTACTAAATGCCCTAGCATCACGGGTAGTTTTAATTGCAAGACGATACGAGCATACTTTAGGTGAGATTGAGGAAAAGACCAATCAGTCAAAAGCCAAGGTGAAGTCCGCCTTAGAAAGGATGGGGTACACATGGTAAATTATCCTTCTGATTGGAAAATTAGTCAAATTGATAAAATAGCCAGCATTACCACAGGATGCAGAGATGTAAAAGATAGCATTCGGAATGGTAGATATCCGTTCTATGTTAGATCTAAAGAAGTTGAACGTATAAACTTTGACGATTTTAACTGCGAGGCAGTGCTAACTGCTGGCGATGGCGGAGCCGGAAAAATCTTTCACTATATAAATGGAAAATTTGCAGCGCATCAGCGTGTATATGTGATTAGTAAATTCGAAGAAGTGGATGGAAAATATTTTTATTATTTTTTCTCAAAAAACTTCTTGCAAGAGGTTGAGAAATATACTGCGAAGTCAACAGTTGATTCTGTAAGACGTCCAATGATAGCAAATATGGAATTTCCACTACCAACCTTAAAAGAACAACGAGCCATTGCCTCAGTTCTATCTGATTTTGATCAGCATATTGACAACCTAACCGAGCTAATCGAAAAGAAAAAAGCTATCCGTGACGGGGCTTTGGAGGATTTGCTTAGTGGCAGGACTAGGCTTGATGGCTTTAATGGTGAGTGGATTAGTATAAAATTATCAGACTTTGCACAAATAAATCCTTCTTCATTATTACCTGAAGTCTTCAAATATGTTGATTTAGAATCTGTTAAGGGAATATCGTTGATGAGTTGGCGATTTGAAAGGAAGGAAACTGCACCATCTAGAGCAAAGCGGCTAGCTCAACATGGTGATATCTTCTTTCAGACTGTACGCCCATACCAAAGAAATAACTATCTGTTTGAATTGCCAGATGAAGATGTTGTTTTTTCTACTGGGTATGCTCAATTGAGAACTGGAAATAATGCCAGATTTCTTTTTTTACTTCTGCGACAGGATTCTTTTGTTAATGAGGTACTTGATAACTGTACAGGTACCAGCTACCCTGCGATTAATCCTTCAAAACTAGCTGATATTAAGATATACGTTCCAGTAGATGTATATGAACAAGAAGCAATCGCCCAAGTCGTTACAGCAATGGATAGAGAAATTGGAGATTTGGAAACAGAAAAAGCAAAGTTTGTTCAAATTAGAGAAGGTGTAATGAATGAGCTTTTAACAGGCCGGGTGCGTCTGAAAGTATAAGGGGGTTAAGTTTATGTCTGTTGATTTAGAAAGAAAACTACAAAATAAGGTTCTCCACTGGTTAATAGATGAAGAGAATGATGGTGGCTTAGGCTACATCTATCTTGGCAACCTTGAAGATCAAGACAACACGCCAGTTAAAGAAGATTTGCTAAAAAAGAATCTACAAAAACGCGGCTACACAAAAGACCAAATTTCAAAAGCAGTAACTGAACTTGTTTCTAAGGCGAGCAATCAAGCGGGCAGCCTCTATCAAATCAATAAAGAGGTATATTCCCTTCTACGTTATGGCAAGCAAGGTGTTAAAGATGAAAACAGAAATAGGCAAACTGTACATTATATCGATTGGGATAATGTAGATAATAATGATTTTTATGTTGCTGAAGAAGTAAGTGTACTTTGCTTTAATCAAGTAGAAAGAAAACGCCCTGATGTGGTGCTGTATATAAACGGCATCGCTCTGGGTGTATTTGAGTTAAAGCGTTCATGTGTGAGCATTGGTGAGGGTATTCGCCAAAATCTTACAAACCAGAAGAAAGAGTACATTCAAAATTTCTTTAGCACTGCCCAGTTCCTTTTTGCTGGTAATGAGGCAGAGGGGTTGAAGTATGGAACAATCGAGACTCCCGAAAAGTATTACCTAAATTGGAAAGAAGATAATAAAGCTACAGATGAACTTTCCGCGGCTGTTAAGAGTATCCAATCCAAAGAAAAAAATAAGCTAAGAGATGGTGTAATTTCACTTTGTCAAAAAGAAAGATTTCTTTCATTAATTCATGATTTCATTATCTTTGATGCAGGTGTAAAAAAAGTTGCCAGACATAATCAATATTTTGCTAATATTGCCGCCAGAAAAAGGATTCTTGCAAACGAAGGTGGTATTATTTGGAATACTCAAGGATCTGGTAAGTCTTTAATTATGGTATGGCTTACTAAGTGGGTTATAGAAAATGTCATAGATAGTCGAGTGGTAATAATTACAGACCGAGACGAGCTTGATGACCAGATAGAAAGTTTGTTTATTGATGTTAATGAAAAAGTCAGAAGAACAAAGAGTAGTGCTGATTTAAGAGATATTCTAAATAAAAATGATGATTCTATCATATGTTCTTTGATTCATAAATATGGACATAATGCAGGTAAACAATCTGATGTGGATCAGTATCGCAAAGAATTGTTGAAAGATCTGCCTGCTGACTTCAAAGCAAAGGGAAATATAATCGCTTTTATTGATGAGTGTCATCGTACTAACTCAGGTAAATTACATGAGGCAGTTAAAGTATTAATGCCTGAAGCATTGCTTATTGGTTTCACAGGAACTCCACTACTCAAAAAAGATAAATCGACCAGTCTTGAGACATTTGGGCCATATATTCATACTTATAAATTTAATGAGGGTGTTGAAGATGGTGTTGTGCTTGATTTGCGTTATGAGGCAAGAGATGTTGACCAAGATTTATCTAATAAAGATAAGGTTGATTTGTGGTTTGATAATAAAACGTTAGGTCTTACAGATAGAGCTAAGACACAGTTAAAGCAAAGCTGGACTTCAATTAATAAATTATATAGTTCAAGACAAAGACTTGAGAAAATCGCGGGTGATATCATTTTTGATATGAATCTAAAACCTCGTTTAAAAAATGAACGTGGCACAGCAATGCTTGTTGCCAACAGTATATACGAGGCTTGTAGATACTGGGACATCTTTACGAGCAATGGCTTTAATAGATGTGCTGTAGTTACCTCATATGAGCCTTCTACTGCAAGCGTTAGAACAGCTACGAGTGACTTAAGCCAAGAAGGTGAAGAAGAATATAAGAAGTTAATTTATGAGCGTATGCTTAAAGGTAAAAAACTGTCTGAATTCGAAAAAGAAGTAAAAGAGCAGTTCAAAAAAGAACCTGCTAAGATGAAACTTCTTATCGTGGTAGATAAACTTTTGACAGGGTTCGATGCTCCAACAGCAACTTATTTATATATCGATAAATCTATGCGAGATCATGATCTATTTCAAGCTATATGTCGAGTTAATAGACCAGATGGTGAAGATAAAGACTATGGGTACATCGTAGATTACATGGATTTATTCCGCAATGTCCAACTTGCGGTTGCCGACTATACCACCGAAGCTTTCGATGATTTTGATAAGGAAGATGTTGAGGGACTTATCAAAAATCGCTATGACGAAGCTAAGTCTGAAATGGTTGGTGCAATTGCTTCACTTAAGGATTTGCTTGAAAATGTAAACGACCCAAAAGAGGATACAGATTACATTGAATATTTTTGTGGTGAAAATAGTGAAGATGATGAATATACCGGTCGTAGGGATATTTTATATAGCCTTACTGCTTCGTTAACCCGTTCCTTTGCAAATTGTAGTGATAAACTTGTGAGCGATTATGGCTATTCAGAGAACCAAGTGAACAAACTGAGAAGTGATATTTCTGGCTACAATAAAATAAAGGAAATGGTTAAACTTGCGAGCTGTGATTACATCGACTTAAAGCCTTATGAGGCTGATATGCGCTATATCCTTGACACATATATTCGTGCGGATGATTCTACTGTTGTAAGCGAACTAGGTAATATGTCGCTTGTTGAATTGTTATTAGAGAACACATCTACAACTCCAATAGAGGCACTAGTTAAGGATCTTCCAGGAAGTGATAATGCTAAAGCGGAGATAATTGAAAACAACTTGCAGCATGAAATTGTCAAGAAGATGTCTTCAAATAAAGTTTACTATGGGAAGCTATCAGAAATGCTCCAAATTATAATTGATCAGAGACGAATTGAAGCTATGAGTTATGAGGAGTATCTGCGTCAAGTTGTGGAACTAGCACAAGCGATTTTACATCCAGAAGAAAATTCTAATTATCCTGATTCTGTTAAGAATAGTGAAGCCAGAAGAGCTTTCTATGACTACTTTGATGGAGATGAGAAGTTGGCTGTAAGTATTGACACCGCTGTCCGTAATGCAATGCGCCCTGATTGGAAGCGGAATTTTCAGAAGCAACAAAATATAAGACTTGCTATATATCAGAATTTATTGGTATATGGTTATGACGAAGACGAAGCAACTGAAAAGACCAATGAAGTCTTCGATATAACTGGAAGGCAGGTAGAATACGATGAGTAGTGAAGCAATAATTGGCGGTATGCCAATTGAAGTTATTAAAAAGAAAAATCTTAAAAATCTTTATATAAGAGTTAACCCTCCAGAAGGAAACATAACAGTCAGCACTCCTAGTGATTATCCTGATGAAGAGATAAGACTTTTTGTATTAAAGAAAATGCCGGAGATTACTAAGGTGAGAGACAGGATGTTGTCACAAGCACGTCAAACAGAACGTGAGTATGTTTCTGGCGAATCACATTATTTATGGGGAAAGCCCTATCGTTTGCAGGTTGTATATGAAGGGAACAAATATGAAATTTCTAAATTGCCAAATAAAATTATCTTAACTGCTCCTGAAAGATCAACCAAAGAATCTAGGGAGAGGGCATTTAATGAATGGTACAGGGAAGAGCTTAAACGAGTATTGGATGGCGTTGTTTCAAGGTGCGAGGTAAAGACAAACCTTCATGCTAATGAATACAAAATTAAGAATATGAGGACTAAGTGGGGGACTTGCAATATTGACAAAAAAAGAATCTGGATTAATCTTCAGCTTGCTAAAAAGCCAATAGAATGTCTTGAGTATTTAGTTATCCATGAGCTAGTACACTTGATAGAAAAGAATCACACGCATAGATTCCAATCGCTTGTTGAAGAATTCTACCCTACCTGGAAAGAGGCAAGAAAGCTTTTGTCAGAGATGCCTCTCGATCATATTGAAAAAGGAGAACAGGTAGAGAATGAAGAGCAAAATTACATCAAGTGATATTTTTGATATTAATAAGAAATCAGGCGCCTTAATTCTTGGGAAGAATCGACTTGACGATTATGCAACTAAATTTCTAACAAAATATTGTAAGCAGGCATTGGTTGATCCGATGCCTCTTCCTGTTGAGGATATACTAAAGGATATGGGGCTCACAGTGCAAGAAGCTTCTTTATCAGGTGATTTAGATGTTTTTGGATGTTGCTTGCTACTTGATACACATATAGATGTTTATAACTGGGAAACGAGGCGATACACATCAACAGCCTTTAAAGCTGGGACTGTATTAATCGATCCCTTGTCTGAAGCAGTCTATGGTGAAGGCTCAAAAAGAAATACACTTGTTCACGAGGCGCTTCACTGGGAAAAAGATAAGAGATATTTTGAAATTCTTGAAGTAAAAAATAAAAACGCATCTGAAAAGCTATATCCGATTTTATGCCGCCAATCGGAGACATTCTTTACACCATCTGAAGGGAAAAATACAAAGGAAAATGAAGTAAGGTGGCTAGAATGGCAGGCACATAGATTAGCACCAAGAGTTTTGATGCCAATAAACAGCTTTAAAAAGAAGGCACTAGAATTTATTCAGCAATATAAAATGTCTGGGGAAAATGCTATTATATCTTGTGACACTTTGATAGAGGATTTAAGTAAGTTCTTTATAACATCACGATTATCAGTAAAATATAGGTTGATTGAAGTTGGTCTAGAGGATACAATTTCAAAGTTCGCAGACTATGAAGCTGTCTATGAAGAAATCAATAGCAAAAAAGACTTTGTCAAATTAACTCCTGTAGAAGCAATAAAGATTATTGATACAGATTCAGTTCTTAAGGGGTGGATAAGAGAGGGACGATTTGTTTATGCTGATGGATACCTTGTTATTGCCGATAGACAGTATGTAGTACAAAAAGATGGTGTGCTTCATTTAACTGCTAAAGCAAAAAAGAATCTTGCTAAATGTGTTATAAATATTCGTGAACAAAGGTTCACTACATACGCAAATGCTGATAAGGATTTTCTAGGATATGCGATACTAGGGAAAGTTGAAGGAATTGATAGTAGACTACTTACATTCCATCCAAAATATCAGCCCTCTTTGAAGTTTGAACCAGAAGACGCTTATCAAGGATTTTATAAACAGTTAGCTTCTTATGATGAACAAGAGGAAATTGAACTCATGAAGATGATAGGAGATCCAACTAAATCTCTATGTGATTGTCTATGGTTTTTGATGGAAAATAGAAAATGGAACTATCCTGAGAAATTTAATGAAGAGACAGGGCTTCACAAAAATTATCATGGGAAAATTAAGAATAATAACTATAACAACATGACTACTAATGTTTTGATAGCGATTTGTGTAGGCATGCGATTATGTTCCAGAATAACACAAAAATTATTTGATAAATCAAATAATAAATTAAATTATTATAATGACCCAGATAAAACCTATATTCGAATAATGGATACTATGCCAGGACTCTCGCTTGGTGATTTTAATGGTGTCTTAGAGCAGTTTGGAATATCCGAATTAGGTAGTGAAATAAAAGAATAAAAATTAATTAACTCATTGAGTTGGTTTTGAACCCCGAAAGGGGTTCTTTTTTTATGCCTAAATTTAAGAAAGCCTTATATATAGGCAAATTAGAGCCAACTCATCGAGTTGGTCGTGTATTTTGAAAACCTATTATATTTATACATGTAAGGGACAAACCTTACAAAAATTTAAATGCGTCTAAAGCTGGCCAGCAGAAGACGGCGGATACATAAATGATTCGAAGATAGCCAAGAACAGGCTGTTAGGAAAATTTATGATCCACCGTTTTATTTCCTATACATATTTTTAGGAAGTAACTCTGTTGGTCGTTGTTTTCCAAAGACTCATTAGTTCTCCGCCGTCTTGTTAGACCGGAATAGGAGAATCTAATGAGATTATCAATAAGATATGAAAACAAACTTCAAACCATCGAACTCAATGAAAAAGAAACTGAAGAAATGTGGATTAGTCTGTCCCTAGAAGGTGACGAGCTTCCTAAAAAAGATAAAGAACGCTTAATACAAGATGCCTTCAATGAAGAGTTCAACAAGCCAGAATACAACAATTGGCACAAGTTTGACAGGCATAGGGGAAATTCAAAAGCAAGCCCTAATGATGAAGGTGAGGAATATGACACTTCAGAACCTCTCATGAAGGAAGTGGCTGATGTTAGAGTTTTCCAAAAAGACCAAATTAATCGTGATTACCAATACGAGTACGAGGATGTTTGTAAATGGATACGCAAGGTACTCGGTAAAAAAGAAGATTGGGCGGATATGTTTATCGCAGTTCGCATAGACGGTATGTCAATCCGCGAATATGCCAGCTCCATAGGTGCTGATGAAAACAACATTACTCAGAAGTTAAAACGAGCAACAAAAAAATTGGAACAAGAATATAAAAACCGTCAGATTTGACCTTCTCCCAAGGCTACCAGGTAGG
>Ga0334896_1000462_pt1 | contig 48736 bp, 41 predicted proteins | sample GraSluR3_MG_8_FD_207734 | JGI IMG/M metagenome (GOLD analysis project Ga0334896, IMG submission 207734) | Sludge microbial communities from methane-producing bioreactor in Wageningen University, Netherlands - Granular Sludge_27_06-R3 | ecosystem: Engineered > Bioreactor > Anaerobic >... | reverse complement strand
GACTAAAAAAAAATAAAAAATACAACCGTTCCGAAATAGAAAAACCCATCTACTTTATTTGAAATCCAAAATACACGCAAAACTTTTGTTGAAAAAATCCGATATTTGTGTTTATGAATTAATCAGGCTAAATAAACTAATTGGCATAAATAGAAATTCCAATTTCTCTTGGTTTATCAGAGATGTAAGTTTTAACAATAAGCTTGTTTTCCCAAATCCGAATTCACCTATAATGAAATTCCAATGTTTTTTTGCTTCAATCTTTTGCTGAACTTCATCGTCATTATTAGAGGATCTATTAATTAAATATTTAATTGGATTTTGTTGAATATTCTTAATTTGTTCCGTTGAAAAAGGTACATCCTCCAAATAAAAGGCTTGATTTAATTGTTCATTAAATTTATCTCTATAAAATGTGTTTGAAGACATAATTAAAAATTTCAGATCAAATGCAAGAACTTGCACTATCTCATTATTAATAAATGAACTTATGTTATAAAAATTTGATTCGCCTACAACATTATCTTTTGCAAGATTTCGCACTTCCATCAAAATCTCTTGATATTCAATTGTACTGGGTTTTGTGTTGCAAATTATTAAGAACTTACTGATTTTCTGTTCAATTTTTTTTATTTCCTTTATTACTTGTTGGCAAATTACCTGGTGGGAAGCATTAAATGGTTTGTTATCAAAGTCCAACACGCAACATGCTATTTCTATTTTTTGCCCGGTGGAGTTAAAAGCATATAAATCGACGACACTTTCGGTATCTTTATTTATCAAAAGTTCATCGTAAAGGTTTTTCAATATTTTATATATTTCTATTTTTATGTCTCGTGAATTGGAAATATTATTTACAACTTTTTTAAAAGCGCCAAGGCTTGCAACACTTGCTGGCAAATCAGACTGTTTGAGATAACTTTTCAGTTGGTTTTTTTCAAGTTTCTTATTTATTCTTTTAATCACAGAAGAATCTGGAGGTGAGATATCGAATAGACCCATGACGAGTTTTATTACTCTCTCACTTGGTTGAAAAATCTTATTTCCTAATAATAACCTTTCAATATTTATTGTGTTATCATCGTCAATTTTAGCAATAATATCCGATATAGTTTTCCATCCTTTAGTTTCATAATATTCTTTTATGGCTTGTATTTTTTTTGATTCCTGTGAGTTATTGTCAATATGAGTTTGCAAAATTTTTAAAATGTATTTTCGTGTATAAGTTCTGGTTGGTCTAAAATCTACATATGGGGGTGAAACCCAATCATCAGGTCTTTTTATATTGGACTTGATGTAATTGGCCATAAATGTTTTTTCCTCTTTTTTCATATTAAATTATTTCAATCTTCAGGACAAATAGTCTTTCATAGGATACTACTCTATCCTATTGTGGATCAAATTTATGCAATTTACCTTTGAATCAGATTTGAATCAGTTGTTGTTTTTTCATCTGAACTGCAGTTTATCGGATCGATACGATAAAGATAAAAAAAACAACAACAAAACTGTACAGTGAATTTGGTTCCGGTTATTTGAAACATTCCGTGTGTTTTAGTGAACGAAACTAAAAGTAGCTGCTGCAATAAACAGGTTTCAACAGCCGGGAGATAAGGAGCTGGGGAAAGGGTTTCTGAATGCCCGGCAGTTGAGCCTGCAAAGCTTTCCCGAAATAGTTGCCAATGCCGCAGATGATTTTTAGTCTGGTTGCCCTGGAATTCAATGGGTTCTGAAGATGGGGAAGGACTGTGCAAATCCTCTGAGACAGAGGCAAATCAGAAATTTTTAAAAATAAATAAAATGAAATCAATAATGTTTTTTTTAGTATCAGTCCTGTTCTCTATCTTTTTTACAGGATGTAACGATGATTTTGGGCCACAGCCCATAGACACTCCGATAGTAAATACAAGTTCTGTTGATGTAAACATTGAAGCAACCACCTCTCCAATACTTAAAGATGGCGGAGATGATGACGAACCTGAACCGATGTTTGATGTAACCGGTGTGGTAACTCAAAACGGCACACCTGTTTCGGCAGAAGTCGAGCTTGTTGCGATACCCGAAAGCGCTTTGGTCGATTCGACAGTTACCGACAGCAATGGCGGGTTTGGTTTTTACCAGGTTCCGTCGGGTTCATACAATGTTGTTGTTTATGTCGATGGCAGTGTTGCCGATATCATCGCAGTTAATTTGTAGCCCTTGGGGAGCAATCCCGTTTGAAAGAAAGCCTGGCTTAAATGCCGGGCTTTTTTATGATTAGGTTTTAAAAGTTAATTTACAAAAAAATCCACCCTGGTTTTCAATTATTAAAGTCCCTTTTAACTGTTTAGAGAGCGAGTGGATAAGTTTTATTCCCAGTGATTTTGTTTGGGCAATATCAAAACCTTCGCCTAATCCCGGACCGTTGTCATGGTAAATTAGGGTGGTTTCTTTTTCGTTGTTTTGCCAGAGTTCAATACCAATTTCCGGGGCAGGTTGATCACGGAAAGCATATTTGAACGAGTTTGTAATAAGTTCGTTAAGTATTAAACCCAGGGGAGTCGCTTTCGAGGCATCAAGCCAGAATGGTTCTGAGCCAATACGTACCTTGGTTTTATTGTTCCCTGTTTCGAACATTAAGGTCAGGTTCCCGGCCAATTTTTGTATATACTCCAACATTTCGATTTCGGTATTTTCCGGGTTTTGATATAACATTTTATCGATTAGCGAAACTGCCTGCATCCTGTTTCCGCCGCTCCTGATGGCTCCTTTTGCCTGTTCATGCTCAAGGTAAGCTGACTGCAGCCCTAAAAGTTCGGTAATTATCTGAAGGTTATTTTTGGCCCGGTGCTGCCTTTCCTGCATCAGGGTTTTGATTTGGATATTCATCTTTTGTTTTTGCCGGTAGGCGCCAAAGGCAACAACAAAAAGCATTAAAAACATTGCCACACCGAACGTAAGTGCATATTGCATACTTGTTTTTACTTTTAACCTTTCAGTCTGTGACTCCCTGATTTCGTTGAGTATTGTGATTTCCGCCTCATTTTTTTCGGTTTCGTACTGAATTCGCAATTCCGTAAGAGCCTTGATTTTTTCATTATTCAGGATAACAGTTTTTAATGAATCGTAAGAATACAGGTAATGGATCGCAGTTGTCATATCATTATTTTTAGCATAATAATCAGCAAGTAATCTGAGATTATCCAAAGCCAGTTCATTTGATTTAATTTTCTTAGCTATCTGCAAACCTGTTTTCAGATAAAATTCTGCTTGTTCATGCTTATTGGTTTTCAGATATAATTCCGAAATTCTGTTTGAAACGTTTAAAATTCCATTTTGGTCATTAATTTTTTTGTATAACATAAACGACTCCATCAAATTATCTTCTGCGGTTTCATATTCTTTTAGCTTGAAATTAACCTCCCCTATATTGAATTTGGTTGAAGCAATTAATGTTGTGTCGTCCAGTTCATTTTTTAATTGTAACGATTTGTTGTAATAAATTAGCGCCAAATCCAGGCTGTCCATACTTTTATATACAGAACCGATGTTGTTTAACGACCCGGCAACTCCTTTTTTATCTCCATTTTCTTCCCTGATATTTAGTGCTTTAAAATGGTACTTAAAGGCATCGTCAAAATAACCCAGATCGGTTTGGATGTTGGCAAGTGTATTATAACACGAAGCAAGAGACTGGTATCGGCCGATAGCTTCAAAATATTTTGCAGATTCAATCAAATATCCGGTTGCTTTATCATAAACTCCCTGTTTTTTATAAACGATTCCTGTATTTAACAGGCTTTGTGCAATTTTCATCGAATCGCCGGTTTCGTGGAGGATGTTAATCGACCGGTTGTAGTAGTCGAGACATTGAACGTAATCGCCCTGGCTGTAATAAACCAACCCGATATTATTTAACTCAGAAGCAATATGATTTTTTAACGCATTTTGTTCAGAAATGCGTAAAGCACTGGTAAACAGCTCCAACGCTTGTGAAAATTCTTTTTTTCTCCAGTAATAAACGCCGGAATCATTTAATGCAATAATTTTATTAATTACAATACTATCAGGTTTTATTGCTGAGTTATTTCCGGTTTCTGAATAAACATGCTGGTTTAAAAACAAAAACACAATTACAGCCTGAAACATAAATATTTGTATAAAACGACTTCTCATTTTACTGAATTTTAAATAAAGGGAAATTAAACAAAATTAATTACTTTTACTTCGAACAATTGGGTTATGTAAATAAATATTTTATGAAACCGGTCAGTATACTAATTGTTGAAAATGAGTTTATAATAGCTGAAAAATTATCTGCTGATCTAAGAGGTATAGGATATAGGGTTACAGGTGTTGCAGCATCGGGTATAGAAGCAATTGAATTGGCAGAAAAATTCCTTCCCGACCTTATAATTATGGATATTAAACTGGAGGGCGAATTGGATGGTATTGATACAGCCTGCCTGATCAATAAAAACTATTCGGTTCCGGTTATCTACCTTACGGGATATACAGACCAAAACTTATTTACCCGCGCCAAATTTACCCGTCCGGCAAGTTACCTAACCAAGCCATATAATCCAAGCGATGTTTTTAATGCTATAGAACTGGCGCTTTATAATGCCAACCGGATAAATAATAAGATAAAACACGATAACGAACCCACCGATACTTTACCCTGCATTTTTAATGACCGTATTTTTGTAAAGGACAATAAAAATTGTTTTAACAAAATAGATATTTCAGATATAACTTATATAAAAGGAGAAGGTTCCTATTCGATAATTGAAACGATACACGGGAAATTTACAATATCGCACAATCTAAAAACTATTGAAAACAAAATCGGTAATCCGAAAATTGTAAGAGTGCACAGGTCGTATTTAGTTAATTTAAGCAGGGTACAACAGATTATCGGGAGGAATTTTCTGGTACTCTGCGGAGAAGATTTAATTTTTGATTGTAGCGAATTAACCAAAAAAGAAAACTTCACGGGTAAGAGAATTGAAATTCCAATTGGGCCGGAATACAAAGAGAGTATTCATCAAATAATTAAATTCATTTGATGAAACTGGTAATTTAAACCAAACAGAACTTTTTACAAACAAAATTTCATCCCTGACAAACATAAAACCCGGTTTTACAAAAACTTCAATTTTTGTCTTTCCAATACAACAGATTTTTGCTTTTTTAGCAGTTGAATTACAGCTCGCTTGGGGTTTTATAGTTGTAGTATGGAACCAAATTATGTTTTCTTTTTTATTCTAAGCTCTTATGCGGAAATTGTTTTTTTTAAAAAATTTACACCAACCTGATTAACGAATATTGGGTAAAAGAAGCAACCCGGATATTGCAGAATATGACAAACAGAACCCAAACAAAGCAAAATATGCAGGAAGTTGCCAATGCATCCGGGTTTAAAAGTACCTCCACTTTTAACCCGGTTTTTAAAAGAGTTGCCTGGTTAACGTCAACGGGATATAAAATAAATGTTAAAGCCAGAATATTATGAAAGAGAAGCGGAATATTTTTATTATCGTTTTTTACAGTATATCAACCTTGTTGGATTATCCTGCTTTTTCACAAGATTTACTACTTACTCCACAAATTCCTGTTCAACAGATACCATTCAATTCTGAAAAAACGGAAAAGAACAAAACAACCAGTATCGAAGATTACGGTACTCAAAAAAGTTATTTAAAATCGACGCAATCGAATAATTTAATTTACGATTGGGGAAGGCGTCTTTCTACCGAATATAATGATAGGTATTACGATGTTATAATTGACGTGTCAGGAAATGTAATAGTGGGGGGATCTAAAGGTATAAGTTCTTCTGATCTAGATGCTGTTATATTTAAAAATGATAACAATGGAAATTCAATCTGGAATTATATTCCGGCCCAAAGTTCAGGTCATGATGCAATATATGGAATCGCAACCGATGAAAAATCTAATATTTATGTTACAGGTAAGTTCAATTCAACGGCCTTTAACGGCAGAATTTCGAGCAAAGGAAATGCAGATATTTTTATGGCAAAATATGATCCATCGGGTAATGTAGTTTGGGCAAAATCAGCAGGAGGTAATCTTAATGATTATGGATGTAAGATTGAATTGGATGCTTTAGGCAATATTTATTTAGTTGGCTATTTCAACGGTACTGCTTATTGGGATAATATTGTAAAAACCAGTTCAACAGAAGGAGATATGTTTATTGCAAAATATAACAACGATGGAAATGCCCTTTGGGTGCGAACAGGTAATATTGGAGAAAATAGTTATTTACATGGGATAGGTGTGGATAAATTAGGAAATTCTTATGTCAGTGCAAATTTTTCAGATACGATGAAATTTGAAGGAGCATCAACAATCAGTTCAAAGGGCGGGGACGATATGTTTTTGATTAAATATGATTCATATGGGAACTTTCAATGGCAAAAAACGGTTGGAGGAGCTGGTGACGATGGTGGAAATGATACTGAAGTTGATAATGAAGGGAATATTTTGGTTTGTGGCTACTTTAGCAACGAAGCAAATTTTGAAAATAAAACTTTAACCGCACATGGTAGTTTTGATATATTTTGTGCTAAGTACTCTCCTGATGGAAACATGATATGGGTTAAACAATTTGGTGGAACCGGAAGCCAGACAGCTTGGAGTATTGCATCAGATGAAAAAAGCAATTGTTACATTACAGGATGGTTTTCGGGAACGGGTGCATTTGATAATACTACAATTGTCAGCTCTGGAGGAAGTGATACTTATGCAATTAAATATGACAAATATGGAAATCTGATATGGGTAGAACATATTGCGAAAGGCGCTGAAAAACAAGTTGGCTCAGGAATTTTTGCAAGAGAGAATGATATGGTAATTTCGGGTTATTATGAGGGAGAAATGACAATATTTAACTCAAATTACGACAATTCAGGAGGAGAAGATGCATACAGGGCAAAATTTATTCAACAAAGCAATAATCAACCAGTTATTTATGTCAATCCAAGCCTCTCCATTTCAACTTCGCAAGTTAAACAAAATCAATCCATTATTTTTTCAGGGGTTCAATTCAGTCCGGTAGGAAAGATTGATTTGTTATTCTCAGGATCAGGTATATTAAGTCCAGTCATTGACATTCCCATTGGGGTAAACGGAAGTTTTCAATATACTTTAACAATAAATTCAAATCAATCAGTTGGAGATTATAGTATAACTGCAGTAGACAAAATAACTGGTAAAACTATTACACGAAATTTTCAGATAATTTCAAATCAGGAAATTGTTCATGACTATTTTAATATAACAGCACCAAGTGTACCTGAAAGTAAAACTGTAAATGATCCAATTATTATTTCATGGAATGATAAAGCAAATTCTACCTATAATTTTAGACACAATTATTCAGTGCAATATCAAAAGGATAACGGTGTATGGCATACTATTCACACTTTTGAAGGAGAAAATAATGGGTATGGATTTATTAAAGGTAACGTTGAATTTAAACCCTCAATCTCAGGTTTATATAAATTTAAAGTTACAGACAATAATAACAATGCACGAAGTAAAACATCTCCGCTGATTACAGTTTCAAATGCTGCAACGCCAGATATTAAAATTGAATATAGGTGGGATAGAAGTTACGAAAAACCATTAACTATCAATAACCCTGTTGGTGTTGCAGCCGATGGTGTTGGAAGGTTTTATATAGTAGTTTCAAATACAAATTCTTTAAATTCCGGTATCCAAAAAATAAAGGTAACACTTTCCGATCCGGATGGTTATACTGCAACACAATTTTTAGGTAAAGTAAAATATTGCACAACACAAAATGACAATGATTTTGCAATGGATGGAAATACTGCAATCTTCATTGAAGCTGAAAATTTATCCTCAAATGTAGACGGTAAATACTGGTTCTGGTATGTAGCACCTGAAGATTTTGCTCGAAATGAAGGAGATTGGGATGAAACGGAAAGATCAATTACTGCAACTTTCCAAATAACTCTAATTAATGGAAATCAGTTAAGTCCCATAAAAAAGGAAATTAAAATAGTACGTCCCCCACTTATGTTAGTACATGGTCTTACCGGTGACCATCAGACATGGGATAATTTTCCAAATGCAGCAGGAGAACCATTTATCACTGATGACAGATTTATCAATGTGACCCGTGCTGTTGATATGTTACCAACTTCTGCTTTTAATGAAAATTCTAGTTTGCTTCTTGATGATGAAAACACATTACTAAAAAACAGTTTTATTGCCTTGATTAGGGAAGTTCGCGAAGAAGGTTACGCTTGTAATCAAGTTGACTATGTATGTCATAGTATGGGTGGCAGTATTTTTAGAAATACCGTGACTTATTTTAATTCTAGTTATAAAGGTAAATACAACTACAACAAGGGATATGCCCATAAATTTATATCATTACATACCCCACATCAGGGATCTTCATATGCAAATTTCTTATATTCAATTGACTATGAGGGCAATTGGCTAATACAATGGGCTTTTGACAAGAAAGCAGGTTTGTTTTCCTGCAGAGCACTAAGATGTTCATTAGAAAACGCTGTGAAAGATTTAAGATATAAAGATGGAGTTAAATTTAATGAACAGAATGTTCCTTCACATTTAATTGGAAGTGGCACCACATGTTCGGATTATCCTAAAGAAACAAAAGACAAATTAATAGATATTGCATTTCTACTTAATGATTATAATATAATTCATCCAGTAACAATTTGTTATTCATTGGACAATTATTTTACAACAAATGGATTAGAATCCGATTTTATTGAAAATAATGATGGTATTGTTTCTTTTGAAAGTCAATTTTCAGGATATAAAATTAACTCACTGCCAAAGAATTGTACATTTATTCCGGGATTTATGCATAATTCGGATTTTGGAGAGTCGCCAACTTCTTCTTACGAAGTCGGCAAAAAAGTTGATGAGTTATTAAATTCAAACGTAAATAGCGAATTGTTTGGCATCTTACCATCAACTTTTCCAACAAAATCAAAATCAGAAGAAAAACAAAACCAACAGCTAATTTCAATTATAACAAACAAGATTCAAATTCTTCATCCTGAAAACAACGCCGAATATAATGCCGGAGATACAATAACAATTAAGGCAAACATTGACACTTTGGGACTTCAAAACTTTGGTTTAATTTTCCAAAAGCAGGTTATATTTGAAAATCCTGTAAAGCCAGATATTGAATTTAAATTAGTTGTAAATCAGGACGAAATTGAAAATCAAGAAATTATAATAATTGGAAATTATATTGAATCCGATAGTTTAAAACAAAGCTACACCAAAATCAATGTAAAAGTTAACCCAGTTGGTTCAATTGTTGATTTTTCAGTTAAACCTGAGGTAATTTTGATTGAAAAAGGAAAAAGCAGAAGACCCAAATATGAAGCAGTCTTTCCAAATGCCATTTCTTTTGTTGGAACTACAAACCTGATCGCAGTTTCAATTGCTAATCCGCTAATTGTTGGTTACGATACTGAAACCAATGAGTTTATTGGATTAGAAGCTGGCAGCACAAGTGCTGTGATTACTTATAGGGGAAAATCCAAACAGGTTTTCTTAGAAATTATCGAATTTGAAACTCCTCCTGTTAATCCGGTTACAGGTATCGATGACACTGAATTATACAGATCAGATGACAATTCAAATATTAAAACTTACCCAAATCCATTTAGCAAAGAGATTACCTTCGATTTTACTGCGACAAAGGAAAGTGATTTCATATTGGAAATAACAAATATGTATGGACAAAATATGAAAACTTACATTTTTGAAAATCAGCCTGTCGGGTTAAATAGCAAAACGGTTGATTTATCAGATTTATCGGATGGGATTTATTTGTACAGACTTCTTTCGGAGAATAATTATCATGTTGGGAAAATAATAAAAAAGAAAAATAATTAAAAAAATAAAAAATTACATGGAGCCCAGAAACCAGTAAAAACGGGGCGTAACCGAAAAGCCTTATGAGTAGGAAAATTTTCAAACTAAATTAAATAATTATGAAATCTTTAAAAATTGTAGTTGCAGTAATTTCAGTGATTTTGCTTTCGAGTTGTGCGATGCACACTGGCATGATGACCGGAAACGCATCGTTATCTGCCAACAACTTCAAAACTATTAAAATGGCTTCAGGCACCTCAAAATCGACTAAAATATTCGGTTTAGGAGGATTAGGGAAGGATGCATTAGTCCTTGAAGCAAAAAAAGATTTAATGCAGAATTATCCTTTAAGAGAGGGACAAGCTCTGGCAAACGTAACTGTTGATTTTAAAAACAGTTTCCTTATTATTGTTATGACAGAAAAAGTAACTGTAACCGCTGATATTGTCGAATTTAAATAATTCAAAGAATATAAAAATGGTAAAAAGTAAACTAATATTAATTTTGCTTATTGTTTTTAGTACACTTAGAATATTAAATGCACAGGAAAGTAAGGCAGTTGTTTTAAACCTAAAAACGGGTTATTCAGTAAAAGGTGAAATTGTAGAGCAAACGGCCAATGGAGTAAAAATAAAAACATCTGATGGCCAAATATTTGAATACGCCTATGATGAAATAATTAGCACATCGGATGAAAAGTCGTCTACTACAGTCAAGCAATTATTTTCACAAACAAAAGAAATTCCATTAATCGTAGAAAAAGGAGATATGTTTCTTGGTCTCGGTATCGGATTTTTTGGTAAAAAGTCTGGTGATAGTTGGGACAAATTAGTAGTGCCTCCAATTCCGGTTTCATTTGAATATATTATCATGAATAACTTATTTGAGGGGAGAGGTGCATTGGGAGTGGGCGGCTTTTTTGGATATTCAGCAACAAAAGAGAATTATACATATGGTTATGATAAGATCAGGAATTCCAAGCTAATTATTGGTGCCAGGGGTTATTTCCATTATGCTTTTGTTGAAAAACTCGACACTTATGGAGGAGTTTTACTGGGATATAAAAATGAAAGTACGAATTTTATTGGGAATGAAAATCCTGTATATAATCCTGATTATAGCGATGGTACGCCTACTGCAAATTTATTTGTGGGTTGTCGTTATTTTTTTAACGACAGAATCGCCGGAATGGCTGAATTGGGCTGGGGCTTATCTGTAGTAACGATAGGAGTAGCCGTCAAAATTTAAAATTCCTTTGTTTTTAGCGTTGATTAAGATGTCTGGATAACAACACAAAAAAAGGGGCGTAACCGAAAAACCACAAGAGTAGGAAAACAATTAAATCTTTAGATTATGAAAAAAATAAATTTAATCGGATTCTTCCTTCTAATATTCGTTTTTATTTCTTGTTCAAAAGATGATGATTTTACTGATCCGGAAAATTTATCAGGGACTGAATGGAAATCATTTGATGTAGATTTCCCGGAAGAAGAAGAGTACTACATTTTTAAGTTTACTTCCAAAACGGTAATAGAACTTTGGGTTAAAGAAAAGGTCGGTGTTCTTTATAAAGAATGGACCGGAATTTATACAATAAATGGAAAAACTATTTCTATTGATTTTGGGGATGGAGATATTATTTCAGGTGTAATTGAAGGGAATAAAATGAATTTTGCTTATGATGGTGAAATTATTGTTTTCACTAAACAATGAATTCTTTGCTCATTCAAGATGGAGTCCAGAAACCATTCTAAACGGGGCGGAACCGAAAAGCCAAACGAGTAGGAAAAAAAATGTTTAAAATGAAAGCAATTACAGGTAACTATTTATCGAAAGCAAACAAGATGCTTGGATTTATATTATTAATTATTCTTTTTTCAGCGCTGTCAACGCAAGCTCAATTTTTTGATCGGTTGAGTAACCCCCAGGTAACTATCAATCTTACTCATCCGCCACTTCTGGGGTTGAAAATAAATAAAATTGCATTTGGCCCTGCATCAGGCACATGTTCAGATCAAATAACTGAAGCTATTAAAAGTGATTTTATTAATAACAATATTGAGGTTATTGATCGGGATAATCTTACTGCCATTCTGGCTGAACATGATTTTACTTTTAGCGGATATGTAAACCAGACCAGCGCTGCTGAAATTGGCAAAATAATTGGTCCTTCTGCCCTCGTATTTGTGAAAGTACTGCGATGTGCGACTGAAGTTGATAAATTAATAGGGAAAAAGGCGGTCTATTTAAATGGCACAACCCGAAACATACCCCTTTATATTTCTCGTACACGTGCTTTTTTCAAGGCATCTTTGCAGACAGTTGATCTTACTACCGGCCGAATATTTGCTGCACAAACTTTTGATTATTCTCCTGTCAAAAGTAACGAATCAACTGAAGGTTATCCTGAAGCTCCTTCAGAATATGATGTACAGGATATGGCTTTTCAATCAATGGTCAATTACGTCCATAAAATGTTTTTACCATGGAGCGAAAGGACTACTTTGTATTTTTATGATGATAAAAATTTTAATCTTAAAGCTGCATACAATGCTTTACGTGCGGGTAATCTGGAAATGGCATTTAATCTTTCCTTAGAAAATCTTGAAGCTTGTAGAAACTCCACTGAAAAAAATGAAAAGGTACTGGCGCATGCTTATTATAATCTGGGTATGTTGTATATGCTCCGTGATGAACATGATAAAGCCTTGGAATGCTTTCAGGAAACGGCAAAACTTCGTCCTGGAGATATTGTAACCAAGGCAATCTACGATTGTAATAGATCTAAGGAACTAATGGCCGCTATGCAACAAGTTGAAGAGAAAGCGTCATTGGAAGCTGAAAAAATTCAGGAAGAAACTAATAAAGTAATTCAGGAAGAAAAAGCAATAACCTTAACCAATTCAGATATTATTGAATTATCACAAAAGAAACTTCCTAATTCGTTAATTATTCAGAAAATAAAAACTTCAAAACATAATTTTGATTTATCGACAGATGCTCTTGTTGCCCTAACAGTAGCGGGGGTTAGTGAGGATGTAATTTTGGTCATGATGGAGAAATAATTAATCGTGATAAACATGGAATCCATCGACCATTAAAAAGACGTAACCTAAAAAGTCAAAAGAGTAGAAAAATAAATTTAGACCAAAATTATAATGTATATGAAATCGGAAACGATTCGAATAATAATAATGATTCTACCAATTGTAATTGGTGGAATAATTGCAGCTATTAATACAAGTAGCGTAAACAATTTAATTGAAACTTCGGAGGCCTGGGTAAGACGTACCCAAAAGTTTTTCTCTGTTAAAAAAAATTGGTTTGCCCGATATCTTTTCAACCCTTTATTTTGGGCAATTGTTTCCTTTTATGATTGGAATAACTTTTTTTCCCATCAAGGGCTAAAAAATGGAGCTTGCGTGGCTGCAACACTCTATATTCTTGCGGCCTGGTGTTTTCTGATTTATCTAATTGTTTTTGTAGCATTTACAATTGTTGCCATTGTGATTACCCTTGTAGTAATATATTTTATCCTTACTGCAGTTCTCTCCAGTTCTGACAATACGAGCGGCTTTAAACAAGGCTTTGAAAAGGGAAAAAACCTCGTAGGTTTTTCCGGCAAAAAAAATGAAAATAACGTAATTGATAATGTTGGGCTAAAAGGGAAAAATGTTTATTCAGGAACGAACTGGTTCTATGAAGAATTAGCAGGAAGAGTTGACAAAGAAGGAAATATTTATAAAGGAACAAACTGGTTCAGTGAAGAAAAAATCGGAAGAATAGATAGTGATGGTAATATTTATAGTGGCACCAACTTCTTCAACGAAGAATCAGTAGGAAGAATTGATAAAGAAGGAAATCTTTACAAAGGATCAAACTGGTTCAGCGAAGAAAAAACCGGCAGAATTGACAAAGATGGCAACATCATCAAAGGATCAAACTGGTTTAACGAAGAAAAAACAGGAAGGGCTGGAGGTTGATAAACTTTTAAATGCGACGGTATAACCCAAGGTATTTCACATTTCTAAAAAGAAATCGCGCCACAAACCAAGGTTGTAGCGCGATTTTTTCCGCTTCTTCTCTTTTCTCATTTGGAGGAGGTTAATTGCATTTTTTATTTCGGCAGCGGATAACCTTCCAGTTCTTTCAGGTTAAATGCAATTTCCGATTCCGGGTATTCGTAATCAGAAAGTTTACCTGTCATATACTTGTCGTAACCCACCAGGTCCATCAGTCCGTGGCCACTGAAGTTGAACAGGATAACTTTTTCCTTGCCTTCTTCTTTTGCCTTTTTGGCTTCGCGAATGGCCGAGGCAATGGCGTGAGTGGTTTCAGGAGCAGGAATAATTCCTTCGGTTTTGGAAAAAAGTAACCCGGCTTCGAAACATTCGCTTTGGTGAATGGCCTGTGCTTCCATCAAACCGTCTTTTAATGCCGCGCTAACCAGAGGCGCCATTCCGTGGTAGCGCAACCCACCGGCGTGAATAGGCGCCGGAATAAACGAGTGGCCAAGGCTGTACATGGGCAGGAGCGGGGTCATTTTAGCTACATCGCCATGGTCGTAAATAAACGGTGCTTTGGTCAATGTAGGACAACTAAATGGCTCAGCTCCAATGATCTGAATGTCGGCGCCATGAATTTTGTCGTACATAAAAGGGAATGAAATTCCTGCGAAGTTGCTTCCGCCGCCACAGCAGCCAATCACAACATCGGGGTTTTTAATGCCCACTTTGGCCAGCTGCTTTTTTGCTTCCAGGCCAATGATGGTTTGATGCAGCATCACATGGTTCAATACGGACCCAAGTGAGTAGCGTGTTTCGCCTTTCGGGTCGGTTACCGCTTCTTCAATGGCTTCCGAAATGGCAATCCCCAAACTTCCCGGCGTATCCGGATATTTTTCCAGAATGTTTCTTCCAGCCTGGGTTTCCATGCTGGGACTGGCTACGCAGGTAGCGCCATAGGTATTCATCATCATCTTGCGGAACGGTTTCTGATCGAAGCTGACACGTACCATATAAACTTTGCATTCGATACCACCCAACTGGGCGCAGGCAAAAGCCAAAGCACTTCCCCACTGTCCGGCGCCGGTTTCGGTGGTTAGCTTTTTAATACCAAACTGTTTGTTGTACCATGCCTGGGCAATGGCCGTATTGGGTTTATGACTACCGGCAGGTGAAACGCCTTCGTTTTTGTAATAGATTTTTGCAGGCGTGCCCAGCGCTTCTTCCAGCTCGTAAGCACGAATTAATGGGCTTGGTCTCCACTGAAAAAGAATTTGCCTTATTTCTTCCGGAATATCAATCCACCGTTCCTGGCTCACTTCCTGTTCAATTAAATTCATGGGAAATACCGGCGCCAGCATCTCAGGGGTTATCGGTTTCCCATCTGGTCCCAGCGGCGGGTTCAACGGATTGGGAAGGTCGGGTGCAAGGTTGTACCACTGTTTGGGCATTTCCGACTCTTCAAGAAAAATCTTCTTTTGTCTGGTCATAATGTATTGTTTTATAAATTATTATTCAACAAAAAAGGGATTTGCTGCATCACAACAAATCCCTTCTTCTGGTTAATCGGGTTTATTAATATTTGCATCCTGCGCCTCCATTTTCACGTTGCGCCAGTGCCATTCTTTACCGTATATTGGTGATCTGTACATAGTAATTCTTTTATCAGGGGTGTAAAACTACGGATTTTATTTTAAAAACTGATTTTGGTTTGAAAAAATAATCAGGCTTTTGAATTTGCCGGGGTTGCTGTTTTTACCTATTTTTGCACACCTGAAAATGAAAAGGTCCCATAGTTCAACGGATAGAATAGCAGTTTCCTAAACTGTAGATCCAGGTTCGATTCCTGGTGGGACTACCAAAGCCGCTGATTATCAGCGGCTTTTTGTATTATCGCAACCTGATTTAAAAAAAAGGTTGCCAGATACAATTCGGACAACCTTTCCTCTTTTTCTGTTCCCACTGCGTTGGAAATTATCGGGCTGACATCGGATGGCTTTAAAATGAAATACCGGATGTAAGCATGGGTTGAGAACGGATTTGGATAAACAGCGAAGTTTTCTCCTTCATTTACATCAATTACAGAAGTGCTTAAACCTGTCAGTTTGAATACAACAGGATTTGTAATTGCACCTTTAATTTGATCGATATTGAATTGGATTTCTTCTCCGGAAAGCAAAGTGCTTTTCTGGCTCTTTTCATTCCATAATACAACATCAACCGGTTTCCCAACATCGGCTTTGTCTCCGTATATTATAGCCAAAGCCAAAACTCTATGACTTTTTTTAATTTTGCAACATGAATAAGATACTAATGTTTGTCGATGGCAGCATGGATGCTCAATCCAAAACCGGTTATGGTGCCTTTCTCATTGTATCGGAGCCCGTACTTTCACCGGAAATGCTCAAAAAAAATGTAAAAATAAAGCGATTTGTAAATACTACTTCATCCAGACTGGAATTGCAAACATTACTTTGGGCATTAAACGATATTACAACAGCAGAAAGTGAGGTGTTTATTTATACCGATTCCCAGACCATTATCGGATTGATGCAAAGACGGGCGGGTTTGGAGACAAAAAATTATTACTCCGCAAAAAACAAGCGCATTTCCAATCACGATTTATACAGGGAGTTTTTCAGCATTACAGATATTCTGAATATCAAACTGTTTAAAGTTCAGGGGCATCAGCCCACCAGGCACAAAGATGAAATCCACAGGCTTTTTACCCTGGTTGACAGAGCATCGAGGAATGCGATGCGGAGAGATAAATCTTATTGAGTAATTCATAATTGTGATCTTTTTGTATATTTTTTTACAGAATCATTTTTTTTCGTCTCAAAAGTTTCGTTTTATTAATTTTGCGCGGAAATAATCCAGCAAAGATGAAAGTTATCGACATCATTAACCATTCGAAAAAAACGGTTTTTTCTTTTGAATTGCTTCCACCATTAAAAGGAAACGAACCCACACGCATTTACAAAACCATTGAAAGTTTGGTGGATTTCGACCCGAAGTACATCAACATTACCACACACCGCGATGAAGTGGAGTTCAGGGAAATGCCCGACGGTTCCATAGTAAAACGCACCGTACGAAAACGTCCGGGAACGGTTGCCATTGCGGCTTCCATTCAGCACCGGTATGGCATTCCGGTGGTTCCCCACATTTTATGTGGCGGATTTACCAAAAGTGAAACCGAACATGTGCTTATCGATTTGCATTTTCTGGGCATCGAAAATGTTTTGGCCCTTCGCGGTGACGGCATTAAGAACCAGCATGTTTTTTTACCCGAGAAGAACGGACACGCCAACGCCAATGAGTTGGCAGAACAGATTGTAAATCTGAAAAACGGGATTTACCTGGAAGAAGACCTGAAAAACAACACGCCGCTCGATTTTTGTATTGGAGTGGCCGGATACCCCGAAAAACATTTTGAGGCACCCAACATAGAGCAGGATTTATTCTACCTGAAACAAAAGGTGGATGCCGGGGCCGAATATATTGTAACACAAATGTTTTTCGACAACAGGGTGTATTACGATTTTGTGAAAAGGTGCAGGGAAATTGGGATTACCGTGCCCATTATTCCGGGAATAAAGCCCATAAATATGAAAAACCAGCTTACGGTATTGCCGAAAATTTTCAGCATCGATTTACCACAGGAACTTTCAACCGAACTGGCCAAATGCAAAAACAACGAAGATGCACGGAGAGTGGGCACAGAATGGGCTATTTACCAGTCGAAAGACCTGTTGGCAAACAACGCTCCTTCGCTGCACATTTATACCTACGGAATTTCGGACAATGTAAAAGAAATTGTAAAATCGGTGTTTTGATTATATGCTTTCCGGCAGAATATCCACACCAATCTCCTGCTGATTAAGCTTGTCGTTTTCTTCCTGGTTATTTAGTTTAAGGGTATAAATCATGGCTTCTACCTGGCGCAGCAGGTTACGCTTGTCTTTGCTTGGCGCAAAAACGTATCCGTAGGCTACAATCACGCGCTGATTGGCAGCATCGAGCTGGGCCAGCGAAATGTATGGACCGCCCATAAAATCGTTTATCACACGCCACAGCCCACGCATCTCCGACATATAGTTTCCGTTGTGTCTTCCAAAATTATTCACCTGGTCAATTCTTTTTTCGGTAGCCATATAGCTTCCGGGTGTTGGTCCCGGCACATGGGCTTTCAGAATACTGTCTCTCACTTTCAGCTGATAATCGATCGTAAAGGCGCTGTCAGATACATAAGGAAAAGTATAGATAATAATTCCCTGGGAAATTTCAGGGGTTTCGTACCGTAACCAGATGAAATCTTCCTTTTGCTCTGCAATTTGAAAGCCCGGAGCAATCTTCATAGTAATGTCAAAGTCCTGGTCAAGCACATTAAAAATACCCCGCTCGTAATAACGCTCATAGTTCGTTGTCAGCCGATTTCTCTCCGCCCTCAGAAAATAAGCCATAATCCGGTTTCTGTTTTCATTGAAAAGCTTTTCAAACTCAACTTCATTTTTAGCCTGAATTATAACGGTTGCCTGCGGGCTGGCCCAAACATTGTCCTGGAACATTATTCCGGTGGAATCGACATTGGATGAAATACGGGTTTGAACAATGTTGCGGGTGGTTTTAAAAATGCTTCTGAATCCTTCGTGCGGCACCCTCACCAGATCGAACATGGGCTCGTCCTGCGGCAAAGCAAGGTGTTCCTGCGCCAGTGTCTGACGAATGAGTTTACCGGGGCTTCCGTCCCATGCCTCATTAGTGATTACCACTACCAGCTCACCTGCTTTTCCGGTAACATTTTTCGATAATCCGGTGCTTTCGCCACCCTGGCACGATATGAGTGCAGCCAAGATGACCAAAGAAAAAATCCGGTGTATTGTCTTCAGTTTCATTTTTATCATTTTTTTTTGATTTGCCAAAAGGTACTACAAAAACCTTACCATACTGACAGTGTGCGAATTAAAATATGGCAACAAAAAAAATCCCGCTGCTGCTTTTGCAACAACGGGATTTTTCCACCATATCCCGTTTTATTATTTTTCAATTTTTCCGGGTTCGGCCTGTTCGTCTTCGTCGTCTCCCTCTTTGGTGGCCTTTTTAAACTCCTTCATTCCTTTGCCAAGGCCTTTCATCAATTCAGGAATTTTGCGACCTCCGAAAAGAAGAAGTACAATAATTAAAATGATAATTATTTCCTGTGGTCCGATAAATCCTGCTACTACAAATAAATTCATGACGTAATGTTAAAATGGTTTGATGCAAAAATAGAATTTTTTTACTTAAAATGTTCCGTTAATCATTTTTATTATATCATTGGCATTGGCAAAAAGCACCAAAGCCAGCAACAGCACCATTCCGGCAATTTGTGCATACTCCAGAAATTTTTCGCCGGGTTTGCGTCCGCTAATCATTTCAAAACCGAGGAACATGACATGACCGCCGTCGAGCGCAGGAATGGGCAACAAATTCATTATGGCCAGAATAATGGAAATAAAAGCGGTCATATTCCAGAATGAAAACCAATCCCAGGTGGCCGGAAAAATATTTCCGATAGTGGCAAATCCGCCAAGTGATTCGTAGGCTTTGGTTTCGGGCCTGAAAAACAGCTTAAATTGTTTCAGGTAATCTTTGGTGGTTTCAACTCCGCGGCTTATCCCGGCCGGAATGGACTCAACCAATCCGTAATTTATCGTAGCCAGTTCTAAAATATCCGGGTTATTGAAAACCGGATAAAAACCCAGCTTCCCGTCTTCCGAAACGTTCACCTGCTGTTGTATTTGTGTGCCGTTACGCAGAAGAACAAGGTTAACCGTCTCATTTTTTCTGGAATCAAGGTGTTCGGAAAATTGGTCGTAAAACTCAAAGCGGTTTCCATCGATACTCACAAAAACGTCACCCTTCTGCAGGCCAGCCTGTTCGGCCGGGGAATCTTCCACTACGCTTCCTACATGAATATCAAACGGTTTGCGCCAGGACATCACCTCCCGGCTTTTCAGAAGCAGTGCCAAATCGGCATCGTCTATTTCAACGTCAACAACCTGCCCGTTACGGTTTACCTGGACAGTTTTTGCCCCGTCGAGCACAATGGTGGGCACAATTTTCAGAAAATTTTCAACATGTTTTCCATCTACCGAAAAGATTTTATCTCCGTTTTGAAAACCAATTTCTTTCCCAACTTCGGTCACTTCAATACCGTACGTTACATTATCGGTGGGCAAATAGGTTTCACCCCAGGCATACAGCACCCCGATGTAAATTACCATTGCAAAAAGGAAGTTCATCATAACACCCCCCAACATTATCAGCAACCTTTGCCATGCCGGTTTTGCCCTGAATTCCCAGGGTTTTGGCGGTTGTTTCATGGCCTCTTTGTCCATCGACTCATCAATCATTCCCGAAATTTTCACGTATCCGCCCAGCGGCAGCCAGCCAACGCCGTATTCGGTTTCGCCTTTTTTCACTTTAAACAGCGAAAACCAGGGGTCGAAAAACAGATAAAACTTTTCGACTCTTGTTTTAAACAGGCGCGCAAACATAAAATGCCCGAACTCATGTAAAACCACAAGTATTGAAAGACTCAAAATAAGCTGGGCCGCTTTAATCAATATAGTTTCCATCTAATAATTTTTCCTCTTAAATTTTGTTCTCTGTTAACAATTTTGCCACTCTTCTTGTTTCGTCATTGGTTTGAATCAGGTCATCCATACCCGGTTTTTGCACAAAACTGATTCTTTTCATGGTTTCTTCTATGATTTCGGGCATTTGCATAAATTCAATTTTTTCTTCGAGAAATGCCTGAACCACAATTTCGTTTGCTGCATTCAACACGCAGGGTACATTTCCTCCTGCATCCAATGCTTCAAAAGCGAGTGCAAGATTACGAAAATTTTTTGTATCCGGCTTTTCAAAGTGCAGGGTTGGATAATCCAGAAAATTAAACCGCGGAAAATTATTTTTTATGCGGTACGGAAAACCGAGTGCATACTGAATGGGCAGTCGCATATCGGGCAGGCCAAGCTGTGCTTTTATGGAACCGTCTTCGAATTGCACCATGGAATGAATGATGGACTGCGGGTGAACAACCACTTCTATTTTTGAGGACGGAAGTCCGAAAAGCCAGTGTGCCTCGATGGCTTCAAAACCTTTGTTCATAAGGGTTGCCGAATCGATGGTAATTTTTGCACCCATATCCCAGTTGGGATGTGCCAAAGCATTTGCCACCGTTACTTTTTTCAGCTCTTCTTTTGTTTTTCCCCTGAAAGGGCCACCCGAGCAGGTAAGAAAAATTTTTTCAACCGGGTTGTAAACCTCCCCGATGATGCACTGAAAAATGGCTGAATGTTCAGAGTCAACGGGCAGAATATTCACCTGCTTTTCTTTGGCCAGTCCGGTAATAATTTCTCCGGCAACCACCAAAGTCTCCTTGTTGGCCAGCGCAATGTTTTTTCCGGCTTTAACCGCGTGCCATGTGGGAATTAACCCCGAATAACCAACCATAGCGGTAATTACCAGGTCGATGGTTTCCATCTGCACCACCTGGTTCAGGGAGTCATTACCGGCAAAAACTTTTACCGGTTCGTTTTTCAGTGCTTCCGAAACGGTTTTGTATTTATCGCTGTTGGCAATTACAACGGCGTTGGGCTGGTATTTTTTTGCCTGGGCAATCAGCAATTCCACATTGTTGTTGGCTGTAAGCACTTCCACCTCAAACATCTCCGGATTTCTTTCAATCACTTCCAGCGACTGTGTCCCGATTGATCCGGTTGAACCAAGAATTGCAATTCGTTTTCTCATTCTTTTAAAAATCGATGTATTGTTCCGGGTCGAGAGGACTGCCGTTATGCCACAGTTCAAAATGAAGATGAGGCCCGGTTGAAAGTGTACCTGTATTTCCGATTATGGCTACAGCCTCGCCCGCCTGAACCCTGTCGCCTTTGCTTTTCAGTAGTTGCGAGTTGTGTTTGTATGCCGACACAAGGTCGGTATCGTGCTGTATGTAAATCACATAGCCGGTTTCAACCGTCCATCCGGCAAAAATTACCGTGCCATTCATAACCGACGATATCCGGGCATTGGGCTCGCTCACCAAATCAACTCCAAAATGATCAGCTGCTGCGTTAAAACTGTTGGTAACCACACCTTTTACCGGTACAAAAAAATGAATCTGACTCAAACTCAACCTCCGGCTCCCCGATGAACCACCCATCGACAAACTGGTTTGCTCGGCCAGCAATTTATCCTGAAAAACAGAATCGTGATTAAATTCTTCAAATTCAACGGCACTGGGCTCAACCGACGACTCAACAACAAGATTGTCTTCAGGAACCTCACCCGAGATAATGGACTGGATGCCATAGAAAAACTGGTCGCGCTTGTAAAGTTCGTTTTCCAGCGAGTCGATTTTCAGCGCGGTTTGAACCAGCAACTGCCGGTATTCGGCCTTGGGATAACCGGGAATGTATTCACGCAATCCGGTAGTGGCAATAAGTAAAATCACCAGAATTACGATTACAGCCGACAAAAGGCTGGTAACGGTAAAAACCTTCAGGCGGGTAAGCTTCATGCTCCACACCGACTGAAAGGTAGTATCGTTGTATATGATTAAACGGTAGCGGTCGCTAAGTTTCTTAAACAGCTTCTTCTTCACTTTCACCCTGCTTTTATTTGAGAGCTACAAATTTAGCAAGAATTGACAAACCAACACGGAGTTTAGACTTTTTTAACCAACTTTTGCCCAAATGCAGATTTAAATCACAAACCAGAAAAACTGAAATATTATATTTGCAGTTTCTTAAAATTTTAAATTGAATAAATAACATGAGAAGATTGAGTTTAGTACTGCTTGCAACCATAATTTTTCTGGGGAAGGCAGTAGCAGATGAAGGGATGTGGCTGCCCTCGTTAATTCACAAACTGAACATTACGGAAATGCAGCAAATGGGTCTTCAGTTAAGCGCCGAAGATATATACAGTATTAATAACTCCAGTCTGAAAGACGCTGTAGTTGCCCTCGACCGCGGATCGTGCACCGCTGAGTTAATTTCAGGAAACGGACTTTTACTTACCAATCATCATTGCGGATACGGTGAAATACAAAGCCATTCCAGTGTTGAAAACGATTACCTTCAATACGGATTCTGGGCAAACAGCTATGAAGAAGAACTGCCCAACCCGGGCAAATCGGTTACTTTTCTGATTCGGATTGAGGATGTGACCGATAAAGTGCTGGCCGAAGTTACCGACGATATGAGCGAAGAAGAGCGAAGAAGAAAAACATTCAGCACCATAAGGGAACTTGAAAGTGAAGCCAAAGGCGATACCCACTACGAGACCTATGTACGCAACTTTTTCAACTCGAATCAATACCATCTCTTTGTTGCTGAAACTTTCAGAGACATCAGAATGGTAGGAACACCGCCAAATGCGCTGGGAAAATTCGGAGGCGATACCGACAACTGGATGTGGCCCCGCCATACTGCCGATTTTATGCTGTTCCGTGTGTATAGCGGTCCCGATGGCAAACCTGCCGATTATTCGGAAGACAATATTCCTTACCAACCCAACTACTTCCTGCCCATTTCTCTGCGGGGAATAAACGAAGGCGATTTTGCCATGGTGATGGGTTATCCCGGAGGCACCAACCGGTACAAAACTTCCCATGGTGTTCAATATACCATGGATGTTACCAACCCTGTGCGTGTGGAAGTTCGCGAGGAAAAACTGCGCATCATTGACGACTACATGGCCAGCGGACAGAAAGCTCGCATTCAGTATGCATCGAAGCATGCACGCAGTTCAAACTACTACAAATACAGCATTGGACAAAACAGAGGACTCGAAAACCTGAACATCATTGAAAAAAAGAAAAACCTGGAAGAAGAGTTTACCCGTTGGGTGAATGCCAGCAGCGAACGAAGTGAAAAATACGGAAATGTGCTGGATGACATTGCCGGATTTTACAACAACACAGAGGCCAACAGAGCCCAGGAATACATGGCCGAAGCCATGGTTCGCGGACCGGAAATTTTCATGTTTGCCTACCGTGCTTTGCCTATGTACCGGTTATTGGGCGACAAGGATTTCAATCCCGAATTTCTTGAAATGGCCAAATCGAGAATCACCGATGGCATCGATGATTTTTATAAAGATTACCACGCCGAAACCGACCGGAAAGTAGCTGCTGAACTGATGAAACTATATGCCGACAATGTAGATCCCAAATACCACCCCGCCTTTTTTCAGGAAGTGCAGCGGCGGTACAAAGGCGATTTCGACCGTTACACCGAAAGAATGTTTAAACGCTCGGTTTTCGACGACAAGGAAGAGCTAATGGATTTCCTCGGGAACCCGAAACTGAAAGCCCTTGAAAAAGATATGGCTTTTCAGGCTGCGAGCGACATTTTTGAAAAATTCAGGGAGCTGAACGATTTGGCCGGAGAAAAAAGCGAATTACTCGACGTGGGAAACAGGCTGTTTGTGGCCGGGTTAATGGAAATGCAGCAGGATAAAAACTTCTACCCCGATGCCAATTCCACCATGCGCCTCACCTACGGGCAGGTGCTCGATTATGAGCCGCGCGACGGGGTTGTTTACAAGTATTACACCACCACCGACGGTTACCTGGAAAAAGAAATTCCGGGCGATGATGAATTCCATGTTCCCGGGCGGATGAAGGAACTTCTTCATGCCCGCGATTTTGGCCGCTATGCCAACGACAATGGCGAACTGGTGGCCTGCTTCATTACCAACAACGACATTACCGGGGGAAACTCGGGCAGTCCCGTGATTAACGCCAATGGCGAACTGATTGGCGTTGCTTTCGATGGCAACTGGGAAGCCATGAGCAGCGATATTGCATTCGAACCCGATCTGCAACGCTGCATCAATGTGGACATCCGGTTTGTGCTGTGGGTAATCGACAAATATGCCGGCGCTACCCACCTTATCGATGAAATGCGGATTGTGGAATAAAAAATGTGTTTCACACAAAAAACAGGCTTCACATATTTTATTGTGAAGCCTGTTTTTTTTGAAATCCAGGCAAAGATAAATCGAAAATTTCGAAAATATCAGGATACAAATGGTTCGTTTTGGTTGGAATTTAGAAAAATTACATTCTCCTTTGTACTGATTTTTTTTTAAAAATGGCAAAACCCAAAATAACGATTTATACCGACGGAGCAGCCCGCGGAAATCCCGGCCCGGGTGGCTACGGCATAGTGATGCTTTCCGGCCCTCATCGCAAGGAGATGTCGGAGGGTTACCGGCTTACCACCAACAACCGCATGGAACTGCTGGCGGTAATTGTAGCCCTCGAAACGTTAAAAATTCCGGGCAGCGAAGTCATCATTTACACCGACTCGAGATATGTGGCCGATGCCGTAACAAAAGGCTGGGTGTTCAACTGGGTAAAAAAACGGTTTAAAGGCAAAAAAAACCCCGACCTCTGGTTACGTTTCCTTGAGGCTTTCAAAAAACACCATGTGAAATTTGTGTGGGTGAAAGGCCACGCCAATAACCCGCTGAACGAGCGTTGCGACCAGCTGGCCGTGGAAGCATCGATGAACCCTGAACTGAAAGAAGACGCAGGCTACCTCGATTCTCTTGAGGAATAACTCCGATTCACTTTCATTGCTTTCGTCTGTTTTCTTCCAGCGGCACTTCAATAAATGGGCAGATTAAAATCAGAAACAATCCAATCTGCCTGGCTTTGGTCCTGTAACTCCGAACCAGGCCCGGAAAAAGCAATACAAAACATTCCGGCGGCTTTGGCTGCTTTAATTCCGTTGGTGGAGTCTTCAATGACTATGCATTTTTCGGGTTGAACACCCAGTTTTTGGGCAGCCAGTAAAAAGATTTCCGGTTCGGGTTTGCTGGCACCGGCCAACTGGCTGTCAACCACCACATCGAAATATTTTTTCAGCCCGGTTTTCTGCAAAATAATTTCAATCACATCGGCGTAGGATGAAGAGGCCAGGGCAAGCGGAATTCCTTTTTCCTTCAGCTTTTTTATCAGTTTTTCCACGCCAGGCATGGCCTCCATTTTTTCCAGTGAATTGAAATAGGGCGTAATCAGGTTATTGGTCATTTTCACCAAATCCTTTACCGGTTGCTCAACTCCATGCCGTTCTTTTATTAACTCCCACATCCGGTCAGTTGCTGTTCCCTGGTAAGTTTGGTGTTCATCTTCAGAAATCTCAAGCCCCAGCTGCCTGAAATTGGTTTGTTCCACCTCAACATACAACGGCTCTGAATTCACCAGCACTCCGTCCATATCAAAAATTACAGCTTCAAATTCGGGGAGTTTTATAGTTTGCATTGTCATATTATTCGCTTCCATCAAATGAAATAGATTCTGTAGTCAGTTCATCAAGCAGTATTTCTCCCAGCTTCATCGTATCCTCCTGTTCACACAGTTGAAAGGTTTTTGCCAGTTCAACAGCATGTTCGTTCAGGTATTTTGAGCGGATACCCAGTGCAATAACCGTTCGGTAAATAACCGCATTCAAACGCGGGTCTTTTCCCACCACCGCCAGTTCTTCAAAAAACGGCTCGAACATTTCGTCGATGGCATTTTTCTGGGTAATGGCCAACCTACCCATCAGATGAACTCCGGTAAACCGAACCAGGTGTTTTTTCCCGCGGCACCATTCCAGAGCTTTTACAAAGGCAAATTTTGTTTTTACCCAAAGATTGGCCGAAGCCTGTTCGGCAATCTCCTGGTTTTCAAAACTCTTTGTCCAGAAATCCATCTGTTCTTCGGTAACTTCTTCAGGCTTGTCGAGCAGCGTGGCCAGAATCATGGTTTCGCGCCACTGTTTGTTCCAGAGTTTCAGGGCCAGCAAATGGCCGGGTTTAAATTTCCGCGCCAACTCCCTTAACTCCACCACCGACACGCCCCAGTTCATCTTGTATTCCAACCCCTGCCCCTTCATGGATGCAGCAAGTTCGCCATTTCTCCGCAACTTTATTTCGTCCAGCAATTGCTGAAAATCCTTTTCGGCTTCCGGACTATCTAATAAAAAATCCATACCTTATAAAACAATTTCAGCAAAAATAAAGATTGCAATGATACCCAACGAATAAAAAAAGTAATACTTCAGCGGGTGATATTCATTCAACCGGATATTCAATGTTTTCCTTACCACAACAATCAGGTAAATTTTTTCAAATAAATAGGCGGCAAACGTGGCAAATGCGATTCCGGCAATGCCCCAAACTCTGACCAAAACAAGGCTAAGCGTTACATTTATAACTATTTCGAAAAAGGACGCCACCATAATTTGCCGGGTAAGCCTCAATCCGTTCAGAATGGTTTGTGGCATCAGCAGCCGGCTGATTACAAGCAACAGATAGATGTTAAAAACAGTGGCACTGTCGGCAAACGCAGGATTGAACACCACCGGAAACAAAGGTTTGGAAACCAGCAGCAACAGGGCGGTTAGCGGAAAAAGGAAGTGCATCAGCCGTGAAACTCCGTTTTTTAACCTCCGTAAGTTTTCCTGTAATTGCTCGCGGATTCCAAACCCGGGCAACATGGCACTGCTGAGTGCATTGGCCATAAGTGTTGCCAGCGGCAATTCCCTGGCGCCATATCGGAATACGGCAAACGTGCTCTCGTCGAAACGGGATGTAACAATAAAACCATCCACAAACTGGGCCGAGCCGCTCAGCAGTGCAGCGACCACCAGTGGCATTCCCAGCTTCAGGTGTGCCTTTACAAACGAAAACGAAAACCGGATTTCGGAATAATAAATGAACATGCCCCACAACCAAATATAACGCAGAAGTGCAGAAACAACCAACCCGCGCATGGCCCATTGAACCGGATAACCAGAAACAACCGGCAAAACCACCATTAAAAACTGAATGGAAAAGGAAACAAGGGCAAAAACCACCAGTGTCCGGTTTTGCTTCCGTATCAGGTAAACATATTCTGCCATGGTTGCAGGTACGCCAAAAACAAGGTAAACGACCAAAAGCCCGGGTTCAGGAACTTCTTTTCCGTTCAGCAAAAACCCTGAAAAAACAGGATGTGCCGTGTACAACAACATACCGATCAACAGGCTGAAAAATGAAATTACCACAAAAGAACTGAACAGGGCCGAATTTGATTCCTTTTGACCCGAGGAAAGGGGTAGTAAAGCTTTCAGCATTCCGTTAAGCCAGAAAAAACTAACGGCACCGGCCAGAAAAACAAACGTTTCATACTCGCCAATGGCTTGCTGCGTAAGTGTAGTTTTGGCAAAAACTATCCCGGTAATTACCAGTGCAGAATACCTTGCCAACTGGTAAAACTGAAAGGCGGAGACCGTATTTAAATGGTTTTTCACAGTTTTTTGATTGGCATAAAAGTATAAAATATATCGGTTTTCATTTATCTTTGTTCAAAACCGATGAAATGGTACAACTAAAAGGCTGGGCCCGAAATATGCTGTTAATTGCCGGTGGAATATTTCTCTTGTTCCTGATGTGGTATTTCAGCGCCATTGTTACCTACATACTAATTTCAGCTGTAATGTCGTTTCTGGGCAGGCCGCTGGTCAGGTGGCTTTCCCTGATTCGGTACAAAAAATTCAGAATTCCCAAAGGAATAGCCGCTTTAATGACCCTTGCAGCCATGTGGTTTCTGGTCATTTCTTTTTTTCGTTTCATCATTCCCCTGCTTTTAAAGGAACTGGAAACCCTTTCGGAAATCGACATCGAGGCATTTTTTAACTCCATTGAAGAACCGCTTCTCAGGCTCTTACAAATTTCGGGAAACGAACCTTTGCTGGTGGAAGACCGCTCGTTTTACGACGTTATGGTTGACCAGTTAACCTCAAAAATTGATGTTTCTCAGCTCTCCAATGTTTTCGTGATTGTTGCAGGAACTGTGGGCGACCTGTTCATTGGCTTTTTTGCCGTTTCCTTTATCACTTTCTTCTTTTTAAAAGAAAGAAGCATGCTGCGGGAAGGAATCCTGCTCATTGTTCCTACTAACCTGGAAGAAAAAGTATCGAACATTCTCGATTCTATTTCGTACCTGCTTCGCCGCTACTTTGTCGGCCTCATCCTGCAAATTTGTATGGTAATGTTGCTTGACACCATCGGACTAAACCTGGTTGGTTTGAGCTTTAACCATGCCGTAATCATCGGATTTATTTGCGGGCTGTTCAATGTTATTCCCTACCTGGGGCCCTGGATGGGCGCCATTTTGGGACTGCTTATCGGAGCTGCCCTGAACATTCATGCCGATTTTATGAGCCACACGTTGCCGCTGCTCGGGCTTATGACTGCCGTTTTTCTCACCGTACAAATCATTGACAACGTGCTGTTTCAACCCTTAATCTATTCCAGCAGCGTAAAAGCTCATCCCCTCGAAATATTCCTTGTAATACTAGCTGCCGGAAGCATGGCCGGTATCCTTGGCATGTTTCTGGCCATTCCTGCCTACACCATTGCAAGGGTTATTGCCAAAGAGTTTTTTGTGAATATGAAGCTCGTCAGAAAACTGACCGAAAGCCTCGATGCCCGTTCAGAGTCTGACATTGATTGATGAATTTTCAGTCTGATTCTGTAACAAAGGCAACAATAACCCATTTCAGACAGAGGTGAAACTGTGCCAGTAAAAAAAATTATCTATATTTAGAACCCTTTAAAGTTGTTTTTTGTTAGCTTTATTTTAAAGAAACAAGCATTTTTGTAGTCACACTAAACTGAGCGGAATGGAAAAATTTTTCAATTTTGAGGAGAATCAACTTATCCGGTTGCTGGCCATCCTGTTTTTCATTTCTTGTATTTTTTTAACCCCATATCCATCTTTTTCAACAAACACTGAAAGTATTCTCACCGAAGGATATTCCAAAGAAGAAATTAATCGTGGCAAACGATTCTTCATGGGGCTTTTACCTTTTGAAAGAAATCACGAATCCTGTGTTTCATGCCACAACCTCACCCCTGTTGACACCATGAACTGGAACCCCTCGGCCATGGACATTGCGTTGAAATATGCCGGCAGAGACTTTACATCATTCATGCAAGTGGTAATGGAACCCACAGGTACGGTAATGGAGGCCTCCCACCGCAATTTCAACATCAGCGACGAAGATTTGCAGAAGGTAAAAATTTACCTAGACCACCTGGCGGTTAACGGACCCGATCCGGTAAAACCAACCATCAACCGCCTGCTTTTGTTCCTTTTCCTTGGGCTGCTGCTCACCTGGGCACTGCTCGACCTCATCATTTTTAAAAAAGTAAAACTAAAAATTATTCCCGTTTTGATATTCCTGGGAGCATTTGGTTACCAAATAGTTATGATTTACGAGGAGGCTGTAAAACTGGGGCGCAGCGAAGGCTATCAGCCCGATCAGCCCATCAAATTTTCGCACCAGGTGCATGTAGCCGAAAACCAGATCGACTGCATGTATTGCCACCATACGGCTACCGAATCGAAGACAGCCAATTTTCCCTCTACCGACCTTTGTATGAACTGCCACATTGTGGTACGGGAAGGTTCGCGCAGTGGCCGGTTCGAGATTGACAAACTGGTTCAGGCACATGAGGAGAGCCGCTCCATCGAATGGATTCGAATTCATGAACTGCCCGACCATGTTTTCTTTTCGCACGCACAGCATGTGGGTGTGGGAAAACTCGACTGCGCACAATGTCACGGCCCTGTAGAAGAAATGCATATTGTAAGGCAGCACAGCGACCTGTCAATGGGTTGGTGTCTCGAATGTCACCGGGAAACCAAAGTTGATTTTATTGAAAACGATTATTATTCATTGTTTGAAGCTTTCCACAAAGATTTGGATAAAGGTGTGAGAGATTCGATAATGGCCGCTGACATCGGCGCCAACGATTGTGCAAAATGTCATTATTAACTGATTTTTAGCTAATTCAATCACAATTCAAAATAAAACCTGATGAGTGAAGAAAAAAAATACTGGCATCTTTTGGAAGAATTCGAGCCGCTGAATGATGTTCGCGTGGCCGGCAAACCCGATGTGAACGCCAGTCCGACTTCGCGCCGGAATTTTTTGAAAGTACTGGGACTGGGTACTGCTTCGGCGGCGCTCATTGCTTCCTGCAAAAGACCAGTGGAAAAAGCCATTCCTTACTTTATTCAGCCCGAGGAAATTATTCCCGGGAAAGCAGCATATTACGCCTCGTCGTATTTTAACCAGAATGAATTTTGCAATGTGCTGGTGAAGGTGCGCGACAACCGTCCCATCAAACTGGAACCCAACCCAAAATCGGTGGTCACCCCCAACGGCACCAGCGGACGGGTACAAGCCTCGGTGCTCGATGTGTATAACACCAACCGGTATAAAAACCCGCAAAAAAACAGGGAACCCATCGACTGGGAAACCGCCGACGGGGAAATTATGGAGCAGTTGCAGCAAATTGCAAAATCGGGAAAACCGGTTCTTCTGATTACACCCACCATTATCAGCCCTTCAACAAAAAAATTAATTGCAGCGTTTAAAGAAACATTTGGCGCCGAATGGCAGCAATACGATGCCATTCCGATGGATGGTTACCGGAAGGCCAATTTGCAAAGTTTCGGAACCGATGCACTCCCGGAATACGACTTTGAAAAAGCCGATTGCATTGTATCGGTAGGCTGCGATTTCCTGGGAACCTGGCTCTCACCTGTGGAATTCTCGGGGCAATATGCCAAACGCCGCGATTTACACAATGAAAATTCGGGGTTAAACAAGCATTACCAGATTGAAGCCGGCATGTCGCTAACCGGATCCAATGCCGATGTTCGCATCCGTGCCGAGCGAACCGATTTTGGAAAAATTCTCGCTTTTTTATACAACAAGCTGTCAACGGAACTGGGAGGACCAGTTATGGAAGCGCCTGCGCCAAAACAGGAAATTGCCGGAAAACTGGAAAATATTGCAGCTGATCTTTTGGCAAATAAAGGCAGATCGCTGGTGCTTTGCGGTGATAACCATCCCGATTCCCAGTCGATAGTGAACGGCATTAACCAGATGCTTGGGAATGTGGGCAAGACTATTTTATTTAATCGTACCTACAATCATTATCAGGGTTCTGAGCAATGGAAAGAACCCCTGCTGAATGCAGAACCCGGTGCGGTTATCGTTTGGGATGTAAACCCGGTTTATAACCATCCGGAATCGGATAAAATAAAGGCTGCCATCGAAAAAGCACAGCTTTCGGTAGCCATCAGTTCACTGCCCGATGAAACTGCTGAGTTGTGCACCTACATTTTGCCTTCGCCCGGCTATCTGGAATGTTGGGACGATGCCGAATACAAAAAAGGTGTATTTTCGGTACTGCAACCCACATTACATAAATTGTTTGATTCGCGCCAGGCCCAGGAAACGCTTCTGGCATGGCTTGAAAACGAAATTTCATGGCGCGATTACATAAAAGAGCACTGGACATCAACTTATTTTGCCCAACAGAATGAAAACACCGACCCGGACCGTTTTTGGGTTGAAATTCTGAAAAGTGGCGAGTTGGTGCTACCCGAAGAAGCAACCTTGCTTTCTTTTCAGTCCGGCGAAACAGAAAAATCCATTCAGCATATCGCATCTGAAAAAACAGCAGAAGGGTTCACCATTGAATTGGTTGAAAACATCAATGCGGGCACAGGGCACGGGCCGCTGAATCCCTGGCTTCAGGAATGTCCCGATCCGGTAACTCGCATTGCCTGGGACAATTACGCCTCCATCGCGCCTTCGGTGGCCCGGCAAATGGGCATAAAAAACGGCGATGTAATTCAACTGGGCAACCTCGCCATTCCGGCTTTCGTTCAGCCGGGGCAGGCCGAAAAAACAATCAGCATTGCCATAGGGTATGGCCGTGTTACGGGCGTTCCCGAAGAAATAGTTACCGGAGTGAATGCATATCCGCTGGCGAAAATTGAAAATGGAATGCGCCGTTTTGCCATCCCCGGTTTCAGCATTGAAAAAACCGGCCGGTTCGAAAAAATGGCACTGATACAAGGCCATCAATCCATGGAAGGGCGTCCCATTGTGCGTGAATCAACTTTTGATAAATGGAAGGAAAACCCGGCCGCAGGAAATGAGCTGCACGAGCAAGTGCAGCATCACCACACCACACTGTACCAGGGATATGAATACAAAGGCCACAAATGGGGAATGGCCATCGACTTGAACAAATGCATTGGCTGCAGCGCCTGTGTGCTGGCTTGCAACACCGAAAACAACATCCCTGTAGTAGGGAAACAGGAAAGCATTCGGCACCACGAAATGCACTGGATTCGCATCGACAGGTACTACAACGGCGACGAAGAAAATCCCGAAGTGGTGCGTCAGCCGGTGATGTGCCAGCATTGCGACAATGCCCCGTGTGAAAATGTTTGTCCGGTGGCAGCTACCAACCACTCCAGCGAAGGGTTAAATCAGATGGCATATAACCGATGTATAGGAACAAGGTACTGCAACAACAACTGCCCCTATAAAGTGCGACGATTCAACTGGTACGACTATACCGGTGCCGATGCCATTCCGAAAAACCGGTTCGACCCGGCCAACATGACCGTTGATCTGGCCCGGATGCGTCATAATCCGGATGTTACAGTACGATCGAAAGGTGTAATTGAAAAATGTTCGTTTTGTGTTCAGCGTATCCAGGAAAAGAAACTCACAGCAAAAAGTGAAGGTCGTCCGCTGCCCGACGGCGAATTGCAAACCGCCTGCCAGCAGGCATGTCCTGCTAATGCCATTGTGTTTGGCGATATGAACGATCCCAACAGCAAAGTATCCAAAATGATAAAAAATCCAAGAAACTACCACTTGCTGGAAGAAATACATACTTTACCAAGTGTAGGGTATTTGACTAAAATCAGAAATAAAAGCTAAAACTAACCGAAAGATGATGCACGTATCACCGGTAAGAGAACCATTAATTAACGGAGAAAAAAGTTACAAAGACATCACCAACGATGTGATGGCGCCCATCCGTGCCAAACCGGGAAAATTATGGTTTGTTGGTCTTGGCATTTCCATGCTGGTTATGCTTGTTGGTTTTGCCATGATTGGCTACACCGTTTGGTTTGGAATTGGCACATGGGGCGTAAACCGCACCATCGGCTGGGGATGGGGAATCACCAATTTCGTATGGTGGGTAGGTATTGGCCATGCAGGCACATTTATCTCTGCCATTCTGCTGCTTTTCAGGCAAAAATGGCGAACCAGCATCAACCGTGCTGCCGAAGCCATGACCATCTTTGCCGTTATGTGCGCCGGGCTCTTCCCGCTCATTCACATGGGGCGGCTGCCGCTGGGATTTTTCATTCTGCCCTACCCCAATACCCGCGAACTTTGGGTCAACTTTAACTCGCCCCTTTTGTGGGACGTTTTTGCCATTACCGCTTATCTTCTGGTTTCACTGCTTTTCTGGTACATGGGCCTCATCCCCGATTTGGGAACCATTCGCGACCGCATGAAAACGCTTTGGAAAAAGAAAGTCTATAATTTTCTGAGTTTCGGGTGGAAAGGTTCGGCACGTCACTGGCAGCGGCACGAATCGATGAGCCTAATCCTCGCTGGTCTGGCGGCGCCGCTTGTGCTTTCGGTGCACACCATTGTGAGTTTCGACTTCGCCACTTCGGTCATTCCCGGCTGGCACACCACCATTTTTCCGCCCTATTTTGTTTCCGGAGCTGTATTTTCGGGTTTTGCCATGGTTCTCACACTGATGATAGTAACCCGAAAAGTCCTGAATCTGCAGGAGTACATTACCGTTGGCCACGTGGAATCCATGAACAAAGTGATTATTGCTACCGGATCCATTGTGGGTATTGCATACATTACCGAGCTGTTCATGGCCTGGTACAGCGGAGTGGAATACGAGCGCTATGCATTTTTGAACAGGGCCATGGGGCCTTATGCCTGGGCATACTGGATTATGATGACCTGCAACGTTATTTCACCGCAGTTGCTTTGGTTTAAAAAACTGAGGCGAAACCTGACATTCACCTTTGTGCTGTCCATTTTTATAAATATCGGGATGTGGTTCGAGCGTTTTGTGATTGTTGTTACATCGCTCCACCGTGATTATTTGCCATCGAGCTGGTCGATGTATAAACCAACCTGGGTGGAAGTAGCCATTTACCTTGGAACCTTCGGATTGTTTTTTACCCTGTTCTTTCTTTTTATCAGGGTGTTTCCGGTAATTGCGCTGGCTGAAGTGAAATCGGTTTTGCGATCTTCGGCCCGAAAGTTTATTGGAAAACCAGTCAAGAATCAACCATCAGAAAAACAGTAGTTATGGGAGCAATTGTTTACGGACATTTTACCGATGAGCCCGATTTGCTGAAGGCTGTAAAAGAGCTTCAAAACAAAGGTATCCGGATTGCCGATGTGCGGACACCGTTTCCGGTGCATGGACTGGATAAAGCCCTGAAATACCGTCGGTCGCATTTACCCAAGGTGGCATTTATTGCCGGAGTTGCCGGAGCAGTGCTTATGTTCTACTTTCAATACTGGGTGTTCACCGAAGGCTGGCCGCTCAATTTTGGCGGAAAGCCCTATTTCTCGGTGCTTTCGTTTATTCCCGGAACATTTGAAATTACCATACTTTTTGCCGCTTTTGCCATGGGAATTGCGTTTCTGGTGCGCTCGAACCTGGGCCCCGGGTCAATTCCAGACATTCTCGACGAAAATGTTACCGATGACCATTTTCAAATCATTCTTTCTGAAAAAGAGAATCGCCTTTCTGAAACTGAATTATCTGAAGCCCTTTCCGCCACCGGTGCGCTTGATGTTAAACATGTAAATGGAGAAAAATGATGGAGAAAAAAGAGATACCGGATGCCGTTCCTTTCAGATTTGAGAAAAAACTAAAACTGTGGCTCGCCATTGCAGCTGGTGTAGGAGTAATTGCATTACTCTGGGCTGTTTTTATTGAACAGGCGCCTGCTTCCCGAATCTGGGCCAACCTCTGGATGAATGCCCTGATGTTTTTGTTCCTGGGTTTGGGAGCACTGTTTTTCTGGACAGTCAACACGCTTGGCGAATCGTCGTGGCAAATTAATATTCAGCGCATCATGGAATCGATGGGTATTACCATACCTTTCGCTGTCATCTTCTTTATTGTGGCTTTCCCCGGGATGAGAAACCTTTTTGAATGGACACACACCGGACAACTGGATCGGCTGCTTCAGGAAAAAACACCCTACCTCAATATACCCTTCTGGATGTTTAGACTTGCCATTTATTTTGCGCTTTGGAGCTTTTTTGCTGTTTATCTGCGAAAAATTTCGGTAAAAAACGATTTTGAACCGCATGAAAAATACCTTGCCCGGCTGCGAAGTACCTCGGGCTGGTTCATGGTTATCTTTGCCATCACCAGCTCCATGGCTGCATGGGACTGGCTCATGTCTATCGATGCCCACTGGTTCAGCACCCTCTACGGCTGGTACATTTTCTCCGGAATGTTTGTAGCAGCCGTTGCAGTTATCATTCTGATTACAATCGCATTTAAAAAATTCAACATTTTACCCAACGTAAACGAAGAGCATTTGCACGATTTGGGAAAATACCTTTTTGGGTTCAGCATTTTCTGGGCATATCTGTGGCTAAGCCAGTATCTGTTGATATGGTACAGTAATATCCCCGAAGAAACGGTGTATTACGTTGAACGGATCGAACATTTCAATTCCCTGTTTTACCTGAACCTGATCGTCAATTTTACAGTACCTTTTTTCGCTTTAATGACACGAAACTCGAAACGGCAAACAACCATTCTGGCAGTTGTTGCTCTCATTGTGCTGTTAGGCCACTACCTCGACCTGTGGCTTGCCATTATGCCCGGAGCCGTTGGACACGAAGCCGCTAAAATCGGATTCCTTGAAATCGGATTGCCTTTCTTTTACCTGGCAGCTTTTCTTGCAATCTTCTTTATTTCGTTTGAAAAAGCGAAACCGGTACCCGAAAATCATCCCTATTTTATTGAAAGTTCAGAGTATGAAAACATTTAAAATATCACATTGGATGGGGTTTATTGCAGCCCTTGCACTTTTTGCCTCGTGCGACGAAAACCGCAACGAACCCGGCTGGAGTTACTTCAACGACATGGAAAAGTCGCAGGCGTATGAAACCTGGAGCGCAAACCCAAACCTGCCGGAGGGAAAAACCATGGTTGGACCGGTTGAAGGAACGGTGGCCATTCATGAACATGCTTTCAACTTTGAAAAAACACCCGAAGATGAGTTGAAAGCCGCTTCACTGGAAAATCCCTTTTCAGCGGAACTGGATTTAGACCGCGCCAAACTGGCTTACGACCGCTTTTGTCTGGTATGCCATGGAGACAACGGCGATGGACAGGGCACCTTGTTTACTTCCGGAAAGTATCCCATTCCGCCGGCCAGTTACTTCACCGAGCGGGCACTCAACAAAACCGACGGCCAGCTTTTCCATAACATCCGCGCCGGTTTTGGTGTGATGGGCGCCCACGGCCCGCAAATTTCGGTGGAAGATACGTGGCAATTGGTGAATTATATCCGGCATTTGCAAGCAAAAGAAAACGAGTAATTTACACTTTTCAGCATTTTTTTAAAAAAAAGTGCTTTCCTGTGTAATAAGTGTTTTGATGTAATTACTTATTAAGTTAAATTTATGTCAAAATAAAAACACTTATCCAATGCTAATTAACTCAATCCTCCCCAATTGGTCCGAAGTGGGAATCTTCGAACAGGTATTTTGGGTAATCACCATCCCGGCAACGGTAATTTTCCTGGTTCTTTTGGTGCTCACCGTTTTGGGAAGCGATGCCGACGTTGATGTGGATACCGATGTTGATGCCGGCATTGCCGATGGCGACACCATTCCGTTTCAATTTTTATCGCTAAAAAATATTGTTGCTTTTTTTGCCGTTTTTGGCTGGTCGGGAGTTGGCTTTATCAATGCGGGGCTGCCCTCATGGCTTGTAATTCTTTTGGCAACCATTTGTGGGTTAGTGATGATGATTGCCATGGGCGCGCTGTTCTATTTTATGTCGAAACTTGCCGAAAGCGGCACATTAAAAATGAAAAATGCCATTGGCAAATTAGGCGAAGTTTATCTTGTTATTCCTGCAAAAAGGAACGGCATGGGCAAAGTACAGTTAAATGTGCAAGGCTCAATCCGAACGCTCGATGCCATTACCGACGAACCGGAAACTATCCCTACATCCTCAATAATTCAAGTGATTGATGTTATCGACGACCAGATTCTCCTCGTTAAAAAACAAGGAATTTAATTATACAAAAAACATATTAAAATGAATGACTATTTTGTAATCCTGATTAGCATTATTGCACTATTTCTGTTTATTATTATTGTGGCAATGATGAGGCGGTACAAACGTTGCCCCTCCGACCGAATTTTAGTTGTGTATGGAAAAGTTGGCAAAGGCGCCGATCGCGAAAACCGTTCTGCCAAGTGCATCCATGGAGGTGCTGCTTTTATTTGGCCAATTATCCATTCCTATGCCTTTCTCGATTTAACACCATTATCCATCGAAATCAACCTTACAAATGCGTTAAGCAAACAAAATATACGAGTTGATGTACCCTCGCGTTTTACAGTAGGTATTTCAACCGAGCCAAGTGTAATGAACAATGCAGCAGAAAGGCTTTTGGGGCTTTCGCAGGATGCCATAAGCAACCTGGCAAAAGACATTATTTTTGGTCAGCTACGTTTGGTGGTGGCTACCATGGAAATTGAGGAAATTAACAGCAACCGCGATCTTTTCCTCGCAGCCGTTTCTTCAAATGTGGAAGCCGAATTGAAAAAAATCGGGTTAAAACTCATTAACGTAAACGTAACCGACATTAACGATGAGTCGGGTTATATTGACGCTTTAGGAAAGGAAGCTGCTGCAAAAGCCATTAACGATGCCAAAAAAAGTGTGGCCGAGAAAAACCGCGATGGAGAAATCGGGCAGGCAATGGCACACCGCGAACAACGTGTGCAGGTAGCCAGCGCCGATGCAACTGCCGTTGAAGGAGAGAACGTTGCCAAGGTAACCATTGCCAATTCGGATGCCGACCGCCGCGAAAAGGAAGCTGAAGCAAACCGCCGTGCCGTAGCCGCTGAAAAAGTTACCGATGCACGCGCTCTTGAAGAAGCGTATGCAGCAGAAAAACTGGCTGAAGAAGTGAGGGCTCAGCGCGACAAAGCGACCCAAACTGCCAACATTGTTGTTCCGGCAGAAATTGATAAACAAAAAGTTGAAATTGATGCCGAAGCAGTTGCCGAACAAACCCGCCGGATTGCCAAAGGTGAAGCGGATGCCATTTTTATGAAAATGGCCGCTGAAGGAAAGGGTATTTTTGAAATTTTAAGCAAGCAGGCCGAAGGGTTCGACCAGCTGGTTAAAGCTGCCGGAAACGATGCGCAAAAAGCTGTTTTGATGATGATTGCCGACAAATTGCCTGAATTGGTGAAAACACAGGTAGAAGCCATTAAAAACATCAAAATCGATAAAGTTACCGTTTGGGAAACCGGAAACGGGAAAGACGGAAAAACATCAACAGCCAATTTTATGCAAGGCTTGTTTGGTTCAATCCCACCACTCGAAGACGTTTTTAAATCGGCTGGAATGGAATTGCCAAATTATTTGAAAGGCACTCCTGATGAAGAACCCGAAAAGGAAGGAACAGAAGGTAAATCCCAACAGGCTGACTCTTCAGTTAAAAGCAAGGAAGAAAATCCAGGGGAATTTCGAAATCAGAAATAAATCCGGTAGTTAAACAACGGGAAAAAACCCAACTGATAAACGGTTTCGATGGCATCTTTGCTTTTGCTGAACGATTGGTTCAGCGGGTTTTTGCGGTTGGTTATGTTTTCCACATAAAATTCCCATAGCTGCGAAACTTTTTTCCCATCCTTGCGGAACCCGATTTTTACGTCGGCTTTTACGTAATCGGGAAACTGCTGCGAATATGCCTGGTCGTAATGGTATTCGGTGCCAAACGGTTCGTTTGTGGTTCGCGAAGCTTCGATATCGATTGGAGTGTAACGTTTGCCCCCGGCCCAGGTCAGCCGGGCATCGAAAACAAGAGTTGACGTGCTGTTTATCGCAAACTCCCTGCCGGCCAAAGCATTAAATACAAAATTCCCGTTAAATGCGGTATTTCGTTTTACCCCGTCGCTCCCGGTATATTTCGAGTCGAAAAGGGATAGGGTTGTCAGAAAATAAAAATTTTTATGGTAGAATTTTTCCAGTGTAAATTCCACGCCGTAATTCCAGCCTTCGCCGCCGTTAAACATGTTGTCGCGGGTGTTTAGTCCCCAGTTTGCCCCTGTATTCAAAAGGCTGAAATAGGAAGGCTTTTTCTCCACCGGCACATCGAATAAATACTGGTAATAAGCTTCTGTTTTAAACCGCAGGTGCTGCGAAAGCAACGCATCAAAACCAAGGACCATGTGATGTGTTTTGGTAAACCCGAGGTTTTTGTTGGTTAATACAATTTCGCCCTGACTGGTAACCGATTCGATAAAATAAGTGGCCATCGACTGTACTTTTGAATGCTTCCCGTAACCAAAATTCAGACTGGTGCCGGGGCTTGTTTTCCAACTGGCCCCAAACCGGGGTTCAAGAGAAAACCGGTCGTTCAATCCAAAATACATCAAATGAATGCCCGGCTTAATTTCGAATTGATCAGAAAATTTATAAATCGCCTGGGAATAAGACTGGTAAAGGTTTGGGCCTTCAAAAACCGCTTTTTTGTTGTTAAGCCAGTACTCCCACCGGTTGACATTTTCCTTCCAGCTTTTGGAATCGAGCCGGTAACCAAACCGGTCGATTATAAAACCTGATCTGTTCGACAGCTTCCGGCTAAATTTTCGGTTCAAAATATACCTGAACGAAAGCCGGTCTTCCAGGTTGTTTTCGCGGTACGATGGGGCAGGCTCCTCTCCCGGGTCAAACTCATCCAGGTCAGTAAAACCGTTTTGATTGACGTAAGAAAAAACAATCTTACTGTATGTGTTTTCGTTATGAAAACGGACCATATTGACCCCGGTAGCCAGCGAATTGGATCCGTTTTCCAGGTTCATTCCTTCGTTGGTATAAAGGTCGGCAGAGTTATCCTCGCTGTCGAGCATGGAAATAGAGCTTTTTCCGGCAAGGCCGAACCAACTTATTTTCCCCTTTTTTGTTGGGAAATTCATTTTAAAACTTAAATCCTGGTATTTAGGAATGCCGGATGTGCCGAAGCTGATACCAAGCATATCGAAAATCTGCAACGTGGAATACCGGTAGTTGGCCAGGAAAGAACTTTTACTTCCCTTTTTAAACGGCCCTTCGGCGCCCAGTTCAAAACCGTTAAAGCCAACCTGTCCCAAAAACTCATGTTTTTCGTTGTTCCCCTCCCGCATTTTCAAATCGAAAACACCTGAAAATACGTTGCCGTACTCAGCCGGGAAAGCGCCTGTGAAAAAATCGGAGTTCCGGAGGGTGTTGTTGTTCAGCATCCCCACCGGTCCGCCGGTTGTTCCCGAGGCCGCAAAATGGTTGGGGTTGGGAATATCCACATCATCCAGGCGCCACAAAATGCCGCCGGGTGTATTTCCTCTTACAATGATGTCGTTTCGTGAATCGTTAGCGCCTGACACGCCGGCAAAATTGACGGCCATACGCGCCACATCTTCACGGGTGCCGGCATAACGGCCTGCCTCCTCAACGGTAAAAGTGCGCGCACTCACACTGGCCATCTGGTTCAATGCCAAATCTTTCCGGTAATTGCCCACCACCACAACCTCTTCTGTAACTTCCACCCTCTCTTCCAGTTCAATCAAAAGCAAAGTCTCGCGGCCTGAATTCACAATCAGGTTATTTACCAGCCCGTTGTGATAACCGATGAAACTCACCAAAATGCTTTGCCTTCCCAGTGGAACATTTGTGAGGCGAAACTCGCCATCCTGGTTGGTAGCCGTTGCCAAAAGCGGATCGGAGCCGAGCAAAATAACATTGGCCCCCGGCAGGGGCATGCGGGTCTGTTTGTCAATCACTGTACCTCTCATTACCTGCCCCGAAGCACCGGTATCTTCTGATCTTACGTGAAAAACCAACAGAATAAAGACTGAAACAAGTATTACTATTCTCTCCATAAAATCATCCTTTTTTAAACGGGCAAGTATATCATTAACCAGGCGGAGATGAAAGATTTTTCGACGAAAGGTATTAAAATTTCTTCGAACCATTTATAAATTGTAATTTGAAGCAGTTAATACATACCCATAAAAAAAATTAAGAATGGAATTATTCAGCGCAAGAAATGTAAACAAGGTTTTTGCAACAACCAGAGCACTTACCAACGTCAGCATTTCGGTAAAAAAGCAAAGTATTTTTGGCTTGCTGGGCCCCAACGGTGCGGGCAAAACCACGCTCATTCGCATCATCAACCAGATTACTGCACCCGATGAGGGGGAGCTTTTTCTGGAAGGACGAAAGATGCGGCAGGCCGATGTTGCCCATATCGGATATTTACCCGAAGAAAGAGGACTTTACAAAAAAATGAAGGTGGGCGAACAGGCCGTTTACCTGGCTCAACTGAAAGGAATGAGCAGGAAAGATGCCATGCAAAACCTGAAAAAGTGGTTCGAACGGTTTGAAATGAATGACTGGTGGAACAAAAAAGTGGAAGAACTTTCGAAGGGGATGCAACAGAAGGTGCAATTTGTAACCACCGTTGTACATCAGCCCCAGCTGCTCATTTTCGACGAACCGTTTAGCGGTTTCGACCCCATCAATGCCAACCTTTTGAAACGGGAGATTCTTCGGTTACGCGATGAGGGGGCAACCATTATTTTTTCAACCCATAACATGGGCTCGGTGGAAGAACTTTGCGACCACATTGCCCTCATCAACAAATCGGTTAAAATTGTGGACGGCCCAACAAACGAAATTCGGCAAAAATACAAATCGAATGTTTTTGAAGTTAAATACAAAGGCAACTTCGGGCAGGTTGACAGCGCACTGGGGTACCGGTTTAAAATTCTGGAACATACGGAAGATGAAAAAGAAAACAAAATCAGCATACAATACCTCAACGGAGGGTCGAACAACGAACTCCTTCAAGCCATTATACCGGCAGCGGAGATAATCTCATTCGAAGAAATTATTCCCAGCATGAACGACGTGTTTATTAAGGCAGTACAGGAATCGAACAACCCAAAAATTCAGAAAGATGAATAAAACAATGCTCATACTTCAGCAGGAATACCTGAAAAAGGTGAAGAAAAAATCCTTCATTATTCTGACACTGCTGGTTCCCTTACTTTTTGTGGGAATGTTTGCTCTTATCATCTTTTTATCGATGCACGACGACAAACAGGAACGCACCATTGCCGTTTACGATGAATCCACTCTATTTTTGGGAGAACTGGAACCGGAGGGAACTACACAATTCCACTTCATACCGAAAGAAAAATACGATACGCTGAGAACAAACCTGAAGGGCAGTGAATTTTACGCCATATTGTTTATTCCTGAAAACGTTTACTCAAACAACACGGCGCAGATTATTTCGGAAAAACAACTGCCCATAGACCTCATTGAACGAATTGCCCGCCGGTTAAGCCGGTTCATTGAGAATGACAAAAGACAAAAGGTAATTGATGAAGCCGGCATCCCCGATTTGGATGAACGGCTTGCCGAAACGCGTACCACAGTCAGAGTTAACACGTTAAAAGTATCTGAGACAGGCGAGGCCCGTAAAAGCTCTTCAGAAGTCGCTTTTATTGCCAGTTATGCCATGGGGTTCATCATCTACTTCTTTGTGTTTATGTATGGCGCCTCGGTAATGCGCAGTGTAATGGAAGAAAAGAAAAACCGGATTGTGGAGGTGATTATTTCATCGGTAAAACCTTTCCAGCTGATGACCGGGAAAATTATCGGCACGGCGCTCGTTGGTCTCACACAAGTTGGTATCTGGATTGTGGTCGGACTCATATTGATGGTGGTGGGGCAAAGCTTTTTTACTCCCGAATCGGCAGGGGAAATGAGCCAGAGCCTTATGGAAAGCAGCCAGCAAATGGGCTCAACCGTTTCCCAGGACATGGCAAACAACCAGGTGGCTGATATCCTTGAACTGGTTGGAAACCTCAACTTACCGCTCATCTTGTTTTCTTTTCTGTTTTATTTCCTGGCCGGTTATCTCATGTACAGTTCGCTCCTCGGTGCTGTAGGAGCAGCGGTTGATAACGAAGAAGATTCACAGCAAATGGTTTTCCCAATCACCTTCCCGCTTATTCTGGCCATCATGATTCTGTTCCCCATTGCCCGTAACCCGGAGGGCCCCATCGCTTTTTGGGGGTCGATTATACCATTTACTTCACCGGTTGCCATGCTGGCCCGTGTGCCCTATGGAGTGCCCACATGGGAACTGCTCCTTTCCATGGCATTGCTTATTCTGGCAACAGTAGGCGCCATTTGGGCAGCAGCTAAAATCTACAAAACCGGATTGCTGATGTATGGGAAAAAGGTGAACCTGAAAGAGTTGATTAAATGGCTCAGGTATAAAAATTAATTATTACAAAAAATTAAACAGATATTTTAATCCGTTTAAATGAAAAATGGTTACATTGCACCTGTTATGAAAAACAGAACATGCCATACATTTGTTTGTTGTCTGGGTAATCAACCCGGAGAAAGCGTGTTTTGTTGACAATCAGAAATGTTGTATCACTACAATAGAAGCTTTCCCGGGAAACCAGGAAGGCTTTTTTTTGAAACCAATTAAAATTGCAAATTATGAAAGCACAAAACATTTTGGAAACCATTGGAAACACGCCCCACATCAAGGTAAACCGCCTTTACCCTTCTGAATACGAAGTATGGGTAAAAATGGAAAAAACCAACCCGGGGGGTAGCATTAAAGACCGGATTGCTCTTTCAATGGTGAATGATGCTGAAAAGAGGGGAATTTTGAAAGAAGGTTCGGTAATTATTGAACCCACCTCGGGCAATACCGGAATTGGACTGGCCCTTGTGGCCGCAGTGAAAGGCTACCGCATAATTCTTACTATGCCCGAGTCGATGACCATTGAACGCCGGCAGGTTCTTGCCGCCCTGGGGGCCGAACTGGTGCTAACGCCTAAAGAAAAAGGAATGAAAGGCTCTATTGCCAGAGCAGAAGAGCTGGCTTCAGAAATCGAAAACTCGTGGATTCCTTTCCAGTTTTCTAACCCCGCCAATGTGGAAGCCCACAGAACCAAAACGGCAATGGAAATTATCCACGACTTTCCGGAAGGGATTGATTACCTGATAACCGGTGTTGGAACAGGTGGTCACATAAGCGGAGTGGCAGAGGTGCTGAAAAAAGAATTTCCAAACCTGAAGGTATTTGCGGTAGAACCAGCCGACAGTCCTGTTATTGGCGGCGGCGAACCGGGACCACATAAAATTCAGGGAATTGGCGCCGGATTTATCCCCGACAACCTGAAAACAGAGCTGCTGGATGGAACAATATCCGTCACCCAGGAAGAAGCCTATGAATACGCAAAGAAAGCAGCGAAACTGGAAGGATTGTTTGTGGGAATTTCTTCGGGGGCCTCCTTTGCGGCAGTAGCCAAAAAAATAAAGGAACTCCCCTCCGGTTCGCGCATTTTAACCTTCTCATACGACCACGGGGAAAGGTATCTTTCGGTGGAAGGGTTGTACTGAACAGCCACCATATGCTGAAACAGAAAAGGAGGAACTACAGTTGGGTTACAGACCCTTATTGGCGGTGTATCCCAACCTGACAATAACGAAATAACCCGGCTTTGCGGATTTCACAAACGTTAGCAATCAGAATAATATCGACGCAACCATTGTTACTGAAAGATCATCTTATTGACACAAACTTTTAATATTGATGTTTATGAAAAGATTAATTCAAATTATTACATTGGCTTTGATGATTTTCGTTTTTAGTTGCAAAAAGGAGAGTATTGACTCTACCGAAAACATTAAAATTGTGACAGGTAAAAATGAATATGTTGTAAATAGCAAGATTGATGTGACCCTGAAAAATGATTTAAGCAAACAAGCATATCATTATAAGTGTGATAATGTTGATTTGTGTCCAACAAAAATATTGAAAAACGAGAATGGTGAATGGATTGAGAGTGAATATGCGGTTGCTTGCACACAGATGGGGCCTATGGGATATTTTGGTGTTTTAAATATGGCTGAGACTAAACACGATACTATATCATTATTTAATGAGATTGGCGAATTTAAACTGAGATATAGATTTGTGGTTGATAATGATACATTAGATTTTGACTCTAATGAATTCTTATTGTATGGATTGGAACTCTGAAAATTAACAGATTATGCCCGACAATCGGACAGATGGCCGTTGAGCCGTTAAGCCCACCGAAGCACCTCCTGGCACAGCCTTCGGGGCACGCCATCAAGCCTATTTACCAGCTGACCCCAAAAGTCAGCAGGTGAACTACCAGAGTTGAGCAGGTGACTCCCCGTCACCTGCTCAATATTCCGACAAATTTGGTATACGTTTTTAGCAAAAGATTCCTATTTTTAAACCTTGAAGACCAACATCTATGAATAACCACTGGAAAATATCACAGAAAATAGAAAATCAATCTGGATATTATTTTAGCACAACAGTTGGGTTACAGACCTTTATTGGCGGTGTATCCCAACCTGATAATAGAGAAATAACCCAACTTGTTGGTATTGTAAATACGTAGGTGCAATTTTGAACACTAAAATGAAAACAATGAAAAAAACTAAAACTTTCCTTCTTGTTATCGTATCGTTCTTTTTATTTATTGAAAAGAATAACGCTCAAAATGAATATCTTGATTATAGAATTCAAGATACTGTTTCAGATGAAAATTTTACCATTTTCAATATGAATGATTTCCGAGATGCTTTGGTACAGCTCGGTATAAATATTTATAAATGGAATTTGCCAATTCCAAGAGACAAAGATTATAAATTTGAGTTTTATTATCAAGAATATGAAAATACGCGACTTCTCAAAGATACCGTAATTAATAGGTCAACAACAAAATTTTGGGGATTTGATAATAATAGTCGGGTTGAATATCAATATTTTAAAAACATCAGAATTATAAGTGAAATGCCAGATTTTAAAGATAAAACCGACAAGTTACGACTTCGTATTTCTGTAAATTCAGGAAAATTTCAATTTGGAGAAAGTATATTACCACGTCCAGAATATGGAGTTTACTTTTTAAGAAAATTTGAAGAAACTGACTTTGAAATCGGTAAAAACATTCCACTATTATTATTTACGGCTGGTTGGGAAACAAATGTAAGTGGTCAAAAGGTACGCCAGTTTTGTGGACCCAATCAACCACCATCTGATTTAAATGACAAATCACTTTCAGATTCTGACCATTATTTTGTTATTGGGTATCGTGTTATTGATGAGGATTTTTATGGAAGAGACTGAATTAATTAATTTTAAATAGCAAAGGTGAATAAAACCAACACATCACATTTTGCAAATTTAGCTACGCTGATTTCCTCTTCGCTCCAATTCAGGGCGGCGTTTGGTGGTGCGCTGTTGGCGGGTTCACGCCCGATTTCCCTTGTCCTTCTGACAGGAAAGCGCAGGCAACCCGCTCCGATAATTTAGCACCTGACCGTTAGCACAGCCATCCCGATTACTCGGAACGGTTCGCCATCCAGGGAAAGGTCCAATCCGATTTTAAGGTTTTAATTTTTATTGCAGAGGTCCTGCCAGATTTGGCTGCACTTCACTGACATTTGCCTTTTTCAGAAAAAATCTGGAAATTGAACCCTGAAAAAGTTTAAAACTTAAAACTACTGTTATGGATATTAAAAGAGTTTACCGAATGATATTTGCCCGAGTTTATCCTTTATATATTCAAAAGGCTGAACGAAAAGGAAGAACAAAAGATGAAGTGGATGAAATTATTTTCTGGCTCACAGGCTATGATAAGCAGACCCTACAGAAACAAATTGACAACAACAGCGATTTTGAAACGTTTTTCGCACAGGCCCCACAATTGAATCCGAATGTTTCAAAAATTAAAGGCGTAATTTGCGGCTACCGCGTGGAAGAAATAGAAGATGAATTGATGCAGAAAGTCCGCTATTTGGACAAGCTGGTGGACGAACTGGCCAGAGGCAAAGCTATGGAGAAAATTTTGAGGAAGTAAACTGCAAAAACGAAAAGAGGGACCAGCAATCTGATCCCTCTTTTTCATATTTTCCAGTTATAAACTTATGCCTGAGCCGTTGGTCCGCCAAACCCCATGGGCGGCATTCCCTGCCCCGGGCCTTGTTTCAAATTTTTGACAGGCCCGTGCACAGCTTCAAACTTTTTAATGTTATCCTGCAAGGCAAGCAGCAGCCGCTTGGCATGTTCGGGTGTTAGAATCACCCGCGACTTTACATTCGCCTTGGGAATCCCAGGCATAATGCGCACAAAGTCGATGACAAACTCTGAACTGGAATGGGTAATCACTGCCAGGTTGGAATAAATCCCCTGGGCTACTTCTTCACTCAATTCAATATTCAACTGTTGTTGCTTTTGCTTCTTTTCGTCCATGTTTTTATTTTTTCATGTCAATTAACCTGTCGTACTCTTCTTTAGAGCCCACAATCAGGTTTTTGTACTCTTTCAACCCTGTTCCGGCAGGAATCAGGTGGCCGCAAATCACGTTCTCCTTCAGTCCGTCGAGGTAATCGGTTTTGCCGTTAATGGCTGCTTCGTTTAGAACTTTTGTGGTTTCCTGGAACGATGCCGCCGACAGCCAGCTGCGTGTTTGCAGCGCAGCCCGGGTAATTCCCTGCAGAATCTGACTCGATGTAGCAGGTATGGCATCTCTGGATTCCACCAG
>Ga0334896_1000454_pt1 | contig 49868 bp, 47 predicted proteins | sample GraSluR3_MG_8_FD_207734 | JGI IMG/M metagenome (GOLD analysis project Ga0334896, IMG submission 207734) | Sludge microbial communities from methane-producing bioreactor in Wageningen University, Netherlands - Granular Sludge_27_06-R3 | ecosystem: Engineered > Bioreactor > Anaerobic >... | reverse complement strand
TCTAATTTATCAAACAAAGTCTGTCTTTCCTCTTTTGAATTTAATTTTCCACCTTGATGAGCCATATTTGAAGCAACATATCTATCGAGAATTAAGATTTCATTATTATTTAATTTTTCTTTTAATAAAGGAAGAGAATATCTTCTATCAGCTCCAAAATAACAACAAGAAACTAAAGGATCAACATTACTAGCACCTTCACTAAAAAAACTTTTGGAAATATATTCTTTACCCAAATAAGGCCCTCCTACAATTTTACCTGAAGCAGAATCATAATTTGGAAAACTCATTTTATCACATGAAATATTTTCTTGTTTTAATTTATTAAGCAATAAATCAGATTGAGTTTGTTTTCCAGAACCATCAGTACCCTCTATAACAATTAACTTTCCCATTTTAAAAATTAAATTAACCTCTCCAAATAATTTTTGGCTCCAAAAGTACAACCACCTTTTTCACATCCACCATTATTACAAGCAGGCTTTCTTAAATTAGACATGTCAGGAATAAAATTTGAATAAGATTTAAGTAAATTATCAACAATTCTAGCAGTTTCTAATTGAGCAAGACCACATTCTCTTTCTTCTACTTTAGCAGATAAATTTTCTCTATATCCTCTTTCACCAATATTTAATAATTGGGCTTGAGGAAAATCAGTTCTAGCAATAAAATATAAATCATCCAACCATTCATTTGTTTTTCCTGAAGCTTCAACAAGTCTAGGAACATAAAATCCATTTAATGCACCTTTCTCAAAACCACTAGAAATAGAATAATTAACCAACCTATGTCTTTGTAATTGAGCCAAAGAAGCAAAACTACCAAGATAATTTGTAGAATAAATATCTTCACCAAAATGCTCTTCAACAGGCTTTCTAAAAAAACTAAGAGGAATATTACCTTTCATTTTAACTTGTGCTTCATCAATAATCCATTTTTTTATTAAATCAGATTCTGTATAACCTTTCATTGCTTCAGCAAGCTTTCCTTTAAATTCATCAGAACTATTTTCATTTTCTTTAATAAAATTTGTAAACCAATGATATATAATATTAGTTTGTCTCCAAGTCAAAGAATGAGTCATTTTAGTTGGGGTAAAAACACTAGTCATATATCTAGCATTTTCCTGAGAAAGTTTTTCAGCAAGAGATTTTTCTGATGGCCTTTTCCTATTATAAAGAGTATGAAATTTTTCTTCTGGAAATCTTTGGCTAACTTCAGACAAAAACCAAGAACTCCATTTATCATATAATCTTTTTTGCTCTCTAGAAATATCTCTCATAACAGTATAACGTGCAGATTTTTCAGAAGTATTATATAATCCTTGATTATTAAAAATCATAGCAAGAGATTTTTCAGGACCATCAAAGTAAAAATTCAAAAAAAAGTGATCAAAAGGACTATGGTGACCTCTCCCAATTAAACTTCCCACAAGTCCAGGCATAAATGATTCATTTAATAGTTCATCCCAATTTTTTTCAGAATAACAAATCCTAGCATGATTTTGAACCCATCTTTTAGCAGTCTTTTGTGTTTTTATTCTATTAGTACTACCAACCTCTTGAACTTTCATTTAAAGAAAAAATAAAAGAAGTTTATAAAAAGATATTTAGTCAGATATATATTTTTTAAAATTATAAATCACGAATCATATTACAAAAATTACAAACATCATTTTTAGAAGGTTCACCACAATAAATACATTTTTTTATTTCATTTTTATTTATATTCTTTTTTCTTAATTGATTGATAATCTTTTGATATTCCAAAACTATTTTTAATTTATTTTCATTACTTAAACCATCTGTCCAACCTCTTGTTTCTACCCTATAAGTACCAAATGCACAAGGACATTTATCATATAAAATATTAAAATTCATCTTTTTTGCATATTTTCTAATTTCATCTTCTGGAATAAAGAACAAAGGTTTAACTCTTTGTACAAAACCATCAATATTTTCACCACCAGTTACAGGAGAAGAATTAAGCCCTAATAAAAGATTACCTTTTAAAAAATTCATTAAAATATTTTGTGTTTCGTCATCCAAATTATGACCTGTAACAAGCTTATTAGCATTTAATTTTTTAGCCCACTTATTTAATATCCATCGTTTAATTGTACCACAAACACTACACCCTGTTAAATTTTTCTTTTTCTTTAAAACAGCTTTAATAAAACAAATTCCTTGACCTAATTCAGATTTTAAATCAACAATCGTTAAAGGTATATTGTACTGTTTACAAAATTCTTCCATATTCCGATTATGAATTTTGCTCCATTCACCTAATTTTAAATCAATCATTAAACCAAAAACATTATAACCTAATTTTTTTAAAATATATAAAATACTTGTAGAATCCTTACCACCAGACAAAGCAACAGCAATATTATCTTTCTTATTAAATAATTGATATTTGTTAATAGTATTTATTACACTTTGTTCAATATCCATAATAACTATATAAAAAATTAGTTTAAAAAATTAATTAACAACTTCCACTTACTTGAGAAGAACTACCTTCAAGAGTTGTATCACACTTTTCAGGTTTTACATCAAAAGCAGAACAAATAACTTGTTTATAACTTTCAGAATTACCATAATCATAAACAATATCTGTTTGAACACCATTTATAATTAAAGTAGGAGATCCACCAACACCTGCTTCACTAGAAATCTTAGCTTCTTCTTTCATTAAATTAAAGCCATCAGTTTCATAACAAGATTTAATATCATCAACATTTAATCCTAACTCTTCAGCCCCATCTTCCCAACAATTACCATCACTTCCACAGTTATTATTAATATAACTTACAAAGTTCCAAAAAGAATCTAAACCATATTGATTTAAAACACATAATTCTCTAATATTCTGATCTGTTTCAGGTTGACCATGTAAAGAATTAATAACACCATTTTTTTCAGAAACAATATAACGAATATTCCAATCAACATCTTCTTTTAATAAATCATAAACTGGTAACATAGTCTCTTCAGCAAGATTACCAAAGGGACAAAAACTCATAACATATAAGTCAACTATAGGCTTTTCAGACAAAGGAATTTCAACAACTTCTTCTACTTCAGTTGGCTTAGAAGAGTCTAAAATGTCTTGAACAGGAAGTATAAATCCATCAGGAACAAACTCTTTACCATCTAAAGTAAAATGTAATATCTCACTAGAACCTTCAACAGAAACCGAAACTTTATAAAAATTATTTTCAGATACAATACTAGAAACTTCTGCATCATAACCTAAATGATCATACATACCAACAACAATTTCTTCAAGATTAGATTTACTAATACCAGAATTATAAACACATTTTCCAGTAATATTTTCAAAAACTAAAAAAGATAATAACACAATTAATAAAACACCAATTAATATAAAAGAATAATTTTTCTTAAAAAATTTAGTAAAATTAAAAGTATTTTTCTTTGAAGAAGATTCAACTTTTTCTACTTTTTTATCACCAGACTTTTTAACCATAATAAATCATATAAAATAAAACACTTTATAAACTTTTTCCTTAAATTTTAATTAAGGATAATAGAACATTCTTCTGGAGGAGAATTAAATGCAGAACAGATTATTTTTTTATAATTTTCAGAATCATTATAATTATAAATAACATCTGTAGTTAAATTATTTATCATCATCGTAGGAGATTTAGATATATTAACTTTTAGAGATTTTTCTGATTCATTTCTTAAAATATTAAATCCTTCAGATTCATAACAAGAATTAATCTCTGAGATATTTAATTTTAGTTTATTAATAACATCTTCCCAACAAAGAGCTGTACCACCACAATGATAATTTGTATAATTTACAAAAGAAATATAAAATTCAAGACCATACTTCTTTAAAACACAAATTTCTCTAATTGTTTGTGAAATATCATTAGGACCATATAAAGAGTTAAAGGAATTATTTTCTTCTTTAATAATATAATTAAAATTCCAAGTAACTTTATCTTTTAATAAATAATAAACTGGAAAGATTGTCTCTTCTGCACGATTACTATAAGGACATAAACTCATAACATACAAATCTACTACAGGTTTATCAGATTGATTTATGTTAATTTTGTCTATAGGATTTAATAAAAGTATTAATTCATTTATATCATAAACATCTAAAAAGTATTTTCCATCTAATGTGAAATAAAAATTAATTGGATTTGAATCAGTAATATTCAGATTTACATTATAAAGATTATCTTCTAATTTAACAGAAATATTATTTATAGAATCTAAATTTTGATTAAAATAACGACTATATAATTCCAATGAAGTATTTAAAATGACTGATTCATTTACAATAGTATAAATATTTGAATTAAAGCTCAATAAATCAGGTTTAATATACAAAAAGAGAAATAGAAATAATATAGAAAATATCATTAAAAAGAATCCATAATCTCTTTTATGATTATATAAAGTTTTATTTCTAATTTCATTAAAATTAAACATAAAAAATATAAAAAAACAAAGTTTAAAATACTTACCTTTTAAGATCTATTGTACAACCACTAACCATTGAAAAACCCTCAAGAGATGCTTCAACCCCAACAAAATTATTTTTTATTTTAACACTAGGATAATATAAAACATCTTCTTCTAAACAAAGAATACGATTTTTAGAACAATCAACATAAATGTTTTCAATAACATCAAAGCCTCCAAAAATTTGTGCTAAATAAATCGTATATTCTTGATTAGAAAAACCATATATCTTAAGATTTTTAGAATTTAAACAATCAACAAATAAATTAATTTTTTCTCGGTTTATTAAACTTAAATTAGAATAAGATAAATTAATTTGACGAGGATTATCTTCAATTAATAAATTTTTAATTGGATAAATAAAAGGTATAATCTTATCCCCTTTAAAATTAAAATAAATATTTCGAATAGAACCTTCTATAATTATTGTAGAATTATATATTGAAGAATCATTAATAAATTCTAAATTATGTATTACAAAAGATAAATTTAACTGATTAAATAAACTTAAAATTTTTTTTTCAACAATTTTATCAGGATTACTTAAATTAGAATAAACAATTAAAAAAATTAAGATAAAAAAACACAAAAAAGAAATAAATACATAAATATTATTTTTATTCTTAAAAAGATTAAATATTTTATTCATAATTAAGAATTAATTAACTAACTTTATAAATTTTCTTTAATATAACAAAAATAATTTTAAATTAATTCCAAAAAAGATTTAACTTGACTAATATATTCTTTAAAATCGGATTTTAAAACATCTTCATAATTATCAATAGTTGTTCTAATAATATATTTATCATAAATTCCTCTCATAAATTTAACCATTGGTTTTTTATCCCAATTATCTTCATAATCTTTAACCAAGTCAGCAGAAATACTTAATTTAATTTCACCTTTATTTGTTTTTTCTTGTTTTCCATCTCTTTCAATAACAGCATCAGTCATTCCTAAAATATGCCATTCAACTTTAATTACAAATTTAAAATAATCTGTAACTCTTCTACCACCTTCCCATTTTAATTGTATCTCTTTTCCAAAATCACTTAATTTTTCAACATATTCACTTTCCTTAACACCATAACCATTATCTTTTAACCAATTAAAACAAAAACCATATAATTCAGAATAATTCCAATACCCCTTCTTCTTAATAGTTTGTTTAGCAACATTACTACTTACTGACATAATATAAATATAAATAATTAATATATAAATCTTTTTAAAAAATTATTTTAACTTTTTAAATTCATCAACTAAAGAATCAATTTCATTTTCTAAATTAGATATAGTCTCTTTTAGAATTTTTTTAGGATTATTTCCTTCAATATGTAATACAGGATTTTTAGAAGGGTGATCCCTTTTCCAAACAGCTAACTTAGCACCATTTTCATTTAAATAAACTCTTAAAAGCTCTGCAATTGTTAAATTATTTAATTCAATATCTAAAGAATCTTTCTCATCACTCAAAATTTTAATTTCCATAATATTATGTTAAAATATACCTTTAAAAGGTTTTTGATTAATTAATAATATACTCATAATAGTTATCATAAGGGATAGACCATTTAACTACTTCTTTTTTAGAAGCATTTTCCATTATTTTTCTAAATAATCTAATGGAGTTACCATGTGCAGAAATAGCTACATTACAATTATTTTCTTTCATATATTTCTTCAAGTATTTAATAAAATCTTTAACTCTTTTTTCAACATCATTAAAAGATTCTCCCTTTGGTGGTCTAACATCATAACTTCTATGCCACAAATCATATTTTTCATATCCATTTTTTATTACAATATCATAATGAGTTTTACCAGATAAGTTACCATAATCTCTTTCAATAATCCTATCATCTTCAATTATTTTTGTACATTCAGGGTGAAATTTCAAGACTTCTTTTAAAGTATCTTTTGAACGAGAAAGACTAGAGTGAAATGCTACATTAAATTTTTTATTTTTTAACCTCAATGCAACAATTTTGGCATCATTAACACCAGAATTAGTTAACTTAGAATCAATTTTACCAGTAAAAATATTATCTCTATTATAAGTTGTTTGCCCATGCCTAAATAAATAAATTCTCAAATCCTCCTTTTTCATAATTATAAAAAACAAGATGAATATAAAAAACTTTTTATAATAACTAATTCAATTATTAATATGATAATGCCTATTGTTATAATTATTTTAGTTATTATTGGTTTGATTTATTTTAAATTAGAACACAAGGGTAAAATAATCAAAACAGTGATTTTAATAGCATTAGCATTATTAATCTATTTTTCACTTACTAAAGTTGTTTCATTACAAGAAATAGATCTTACTTCTCCAAGACAAGTTGCAAATGTATTATACACTTATGTTGGTTGGATAGGAAATACATTAACACAATTATGGGACATAGGAAAAGAAACAGCAACAATAGTAGGTCATACTATCAAATTAAATGAAACAGAAATAACAAAAAATCTTTCAAATAATTAATGCCTGTATAGCTCAGTAGGTAGAGCGTCACATTGGTAAAAAAATAAAAACCTTTTTTAGAAGATAATATCCAAAAATGTGGAGGTCGTGAGTTCAATCCTCACTACAGGCTTTAAAAAGTTCAAAGAGATAAAAAATTGAGAACACTTGCAAAAGATACCCAAACAAAATAAGGAATTAAACTAAAAAAAGCAAATTTATTAATCTTTCTCGAGGATAAAATCAGACTAATAATAGAAATTAATAAGAATATTATAACAATAAATGCAAACAAAGGATTTCTTAATCCAAAATAAAAAACACTCCAGAGGATATTCAGAACAAAATTAAACCCAAATAATAAAATAATCTTTTTTTTCTCTTTTGAATTAATCCATACAAAATATAAACTTAAAGCAATTAAAAAAAATAAGATATTCCAAACAATTGGAAAAACAAAAGAAGGTGGAGTAATACTTGGTTTAATAGAATCATACCATTCACTATTAACACTTTGACTAGTAAATAAACTCCCAATAAAAGCAACACCAAATACAATTAAAAAACAAAAGATCAAAATTTTCCAATTTATTTTTTTAAAAAGAAAATTATTCATAACTTAAATAAAATAAAGCAATATAAAAGATTATCTAATTGAATAAAAAACCAAATAAAGATTTATAAAATAAGATAAATTAGTAATTTTATGACAATATTAACTCTTGATAGAAAAGAACTAGAAAAAAAAGTGGGTCCAATCACTTCTGAAATATTAGATAAAATTACAATGATGGGGACACCAATAGAAGAAGCAAATGAAAATGAAATCTCAGTAGAAATATTTCCTAATAGACCTGATTTATTATCATTACAAAATTTTGCAAAAGCATTAAACTTATATTTAGAAAGAAAAAAGATATCACAAATAAAAATAAACTCTCTAAAACAAGAATATATTGTCAAAGTAGATAAATCTGTTAAAGAAGTAAGACCTTACACTGTTTGTGCAATAGTTAAAGGCTTAAAATTTGATGATGAAAATATAAAACAAATTATAGATATACAAGAAAAATTACATAATTCAATAGGTAGAAAAAGAAAAAAAATAGCAATAGGAATTTATCCATTAGAAAAAATATCTTTCCCAATAACTTACAAAGCAGAAAAACCAGAGAATATTAAATTTCAACCCTTAGAAACAAATGAAATTATGAATGCAAATCAAATATTAAAAAAACATCCAACAGGACAAGAATATTCAAATTTATTAAAAGATAAAAAATTATACCCTATTTTTATTGATTCAAATAAACAAATATTAAGTATGCCTCCAATAATTAATTCCCATAATATTGGAAAAGTTACAACACAAACAAAAGATATTTTTATAGAATGCTCAGGATTTGAGTTATATTATTTAAATAAAACATTAAATATTTTAATTTCTAGTTTTGAAGAAATGGGAGGATTAATTTATCCTGTTAAAATTTTAGATAAAACAAATAGAATTACTCCAGAATTAACTCCACAAAAGATGGATATTGATTTAAGAAAAATAAACAAAAATTTAGGATTAGATTTAAACGAAAAACAAATAACTAAATTATTATATAAAATGGGTATTGAATTAAAAAAACAAAAAGATCAATATTATGCATTAATTCCTCCTCAAAGAACAGATATATTACATTGGATAGATTTAGTAGAGGAAGTAGCAATAGCTTATGGTTATAATAACTTTAAACCAATCATTCCAAAAATATCAACAATTGCTCAAGAACATCCAAGTTCAAAAAAAAGAAAATTAATTTCAAACATATTAATAGGCTTAGGATTATTAGAAGTATCATCATATCATTTAACAACTAAAAAAAATATTAAAAAGATTTATTTTGACTTTAATGATTTAATTCAAGTAGAAAATTCAAAAACACAAAGAGACACATTAAGACATGATTTACTGACAAATTTATTAGAGATTTTTTCTGAGAATTCAGATGCAACATATCCACAGAAAATTTTTGAGATTGGAAAAGTTTTTGAAAAAGATAAAGAAAATAAAACACAAACAAAAGTAATTGAAAAAGAAAAATTATCAATAGCATTAACAAATGAAAATGTAAACTACACAGAACTAAAACAAATATTAGATTATTTATTTAAAATGTTAAATATAATAAATTATAAAATTGAAAATAATGATAATCATCCAGCATATATCAAGGGAAGAAGTGGAATTATAAAAGTGGGAGATAAAGAAATAGGAACAATTGGAGAAATAAACCCAAGAGTATTAAAAAATTGGAAACTTAAAATGCCAGTAGTAAGTTTAGAATTAGAATTAACTTTTTTACTTAACCAAAATAATTAGAATTATTATCCAAATTAGATTTTTCATTTTCAAAATTTATCTTATCCAATAAATCATAAATTTGTTTTTTAAGAAAAGACCATTTTTCATAAGAATTTTTAATAAATTCTGCTTCCTTTTCTTCATTATAAATAGTATCTAATTTCAGAGATAGGAGATTTAATTTAGAAATTTCATTATACATTTGTTTAATTAATTTTTTATCTTCATTATTAAAATATCTAACTAGAGAGATTATAAATAAAGGAGGTGATATAGGGTTTAAAAAAAATTCAAATAATTGTAAATAACCATTTAACTTTTCAACTATCGTTCTTCTTATATCTCTTAATAAATAACCTGAATCTTTTTCACAAACTTTTAACAAATCAAAATCATCTAATAAACTCTGAAAACTAGGTAAATTATATTTAAACAAGTCATATTCAATTCTTAATTCTTCAAGTTTCTTTTTATTATCTTCCATTTTAAAAATAATCTGGGACTGGAGAGAATCGAACTCTCGACACCATGGTCTTCAGCCATGTGCTCTCCCACTGAGCTACAGCCCCTTTATACCCAATATAAAAATAGAATTAACCTTTTTAAAGTTTCTTAAATTTAAAATAAAATGATAGAATTTTCATATTTAGGTCTTTTAGTTCTTTTAATTTATTTACCTATCTTTTTATTATCTTTTAAAAAAGAATTTCAGTTAAGATTTTCAAAAATAAACTCACTAAAGAAATTAGATTTAATATTAGAAGGAATAGCAGGAATTTTATATTTTTTAATTATTTCAATTAATTTTATAACACCTCTCTCTAAAAATATTCTGGTTTTAATCATAGGATTGACTATTTATTTCATAGGTTTAATTTTAACATATATTGGATATTTTACATTTTATAAAAATAAAGGACTAATTACAAAAGGTATATACAATTATTCAAGAAATCCAACATATTTTTTTGCTTTTATTAGTCTTTTTGGAATAATAATAATGGCTAAATCAATTTATCAAATTCTTTTATTAATTTTTCTTGTATTAATAACACATAAAATTATATTAAATGAAGAAAAATATTTAGAAAATAAATATAAAAATAAATATTTAAGATATAAATTTAAAACTAAAAGATATATTTAAGATCAGTAGAGAATAGGCCACATTCTGTCAAAGTTTGTTTTAACAAACACTTTGTGCTAACATCTAACTAAGCCTAGGATTACACTAGTTGCATCAATCAGGTTGCTCGTTCCATCAATTCCATTGAAAACGTCTGTTTGCTTAAAATAAAAAAAGCATTATTTGTTACCAAATAAACTATTTTTACCCCAAACTTCATACTAATCAATGACTGTGTCGTTTCTATCTCAGAGCCCAACATCACTGCTGTCCTTTTTCAAGGATGATTCTTGTTTTATCAAGCTTTATTAATAAATTAATAAAGGATGTGCAGACCTTCCTAAAGGATCTTAACCAATCATTTTACATTAGTTTTAAGTTTTCACTTAAATTAAGATTCTTTGTTAGCTACTCTACTGATCTTAATAATTAAAAAGAATTTATGTTTTTAAGTTTAATTATATTCTTTTTCTGACTTTTCTTTCAATCTATTTTTTTCTTTATATTTTGCTCTTCTATGATCTTGAAGAATAATATGATCAAAATAAGCTTCATTAAAATCAGTTATTATATCACTATTTTTATAATAATTATTTCTTATTGTGCCTGGTTGATAATATCTTGGTTTGAATTCACCATCCATATTCTAAAAACCCAAAGTTAATTTAAAAGAATAATTACAAAGAAACAATATAGATTAAACTAACTACTTTTTCTTTAAGATAAAAAACCAATGAAATTTATGATAAGGTTCTAAGCTTGTTTCTTCAATAATCTCAAAAAAATTAGTTAATTTTTCTTTTACTAGTTTATATGTATCATAAGAATCTACTTGAGAAATACTCTTAGTTTTTAAACTAAAAAAGATTTTACAATCATTATCTATAAGTTTAGAAGCATTGATTAAAATTTCAACTTGATCAAAACTAGGAATATCTTGAAACAAAATATTTATTTTAGTATTTTTAAGTTTAGAATCAATATAATCAATATTTCGAGCATCACAAAATAATGGAAAAATATTTTTTATCTTAATAGACTTTTTAATTAATTGAATTATCATTTTAGGAGATTTTTCAACAGAAAAAATAATCCCATTGGTATACTTTGAAATAAAACTAATTGTAGAACCACTTGAAGCTCCAAGATATAAAACATTATCATTCAAATTCAAATTAACATTCAATCCTTTGTCATATGCAGCTTTCCATTTACTCTTTTCAGGAATCCATTTATGATACATTTTTAAAATAAAATTGCCCTCAGCACATCGCAATAAAGGTGTTTCATCATTGGGCAATTATTTGATAATAATCTAATTTAATTGAAATAAAAAGTTTATTTGAAATTTGTCTTGCTGCTTTTCCCTTATTAGAATTCTCTTGAATTTTTCTAGAAAGATATAATAAACCATATTTTGGTGAATTTGTTTTTTTACTCTTGTGTCTAAATAATGCTTTTTCAGCACCTATTAATTGAATAGTTGAAGAAGGTAATTGTATTAACCTATCTACTCCTCCAACTGAACAAATTAACTTCGCAAAAATAAATGGTTCTACAATATCAGAAGAGTTTGGAAAATATTTCAAGATTAATCTTTTGATAATACCTAAAATTCTCCCTTTCATTACTTTACCATTAATCAATATAAAATCTTCTCTTAAATTTGAAAAAAGAACATTACAAAATAATTTTTCTTCATCGTCTAAGATTAAACCTTCATTACAACCAAAATCATTTTTGAAAAAAGAATAAATCTCTTTTTTAGTAGAATCTTGGTAAGGATTAATGAGATAATATAAATCTTTAATTCTACCAAACAAACAAGAATTCTCATTTTTTTTCAAATCTTCTAAAACTCTTGTAAAAAATATAATAAGGTTATCCTTTAGTATACTTCTTTTAATTAGATTTTTTGCTTCAATAATAAATTCTTCTTGATTCATAAAAATAAATAAGAATAATAGTTTAAAGATTTAATTAAAAATAAATTTTTTTACTAAATCTAATACTTGATTTTTTGATTTTGGCAAAAATGAAATAGAACCTGCATTTTTATGTCCACCACCACTAACAAAAGCATCAGGGAGTTTATCATTTAAATAAATAATTAATTCATGAACTGAAAAATCAGCATTTGTTGTAGCTCTAAAAGTCATTGCAGTATTCATTACACCTATTGAAACAAGTTTATCTAAATTTTTATTATATTGTAAATCATCATGTAATAAACCAACTGCTCTACCTGGTTTTGGAAAAAACCCAAATCCTGGAAATGATTCTTCTATATGAATTAATTGAAGTGTTAAACCTTTTTTCATCTCAATAATTGCACTACTCTTTCCAATTAAAAGACCTTTTCTATCTAATTCTTTAATATAAGGAGATAATAATTTTATTAATTCTTTTTGTTTATCTCTAGGTTCACCAAATAAAACTTCAATATATTCTCTTACTTCCATAAATCTTATCTTAGAAGAAACATATTCAATAACAAGACTAATTTCATTAAGTAATTCTTTTGTATAACCTTCTTTTTCAGCAATTTTAAGATATTTATCAATAGATTCTGGATTTTCAATAAAAATTCTGTCTGCTAAACCAGCAATTGCAGGTATTTGATTAATATTATTCACATCTTTATTAATAAATCTTGCAATTTCAGCACAAAGCATTCCTGCACTAAAACTAGAACCAGATTCACCAACTAAATAAGGATTAATATGAACTAAAACCTCCTCAGTTATTACATCTTTATTAAAAGCATGATGATCAATTACAATAAAATCACAACCATGAACTTTTCCTTGTTTTATACCCATTAAATCTTCTTCTCCAGAACCATTATCTACAATAATTATTAAAGGCATTTTGTCAGAAAATTTTGCTACATTTCTTAAAGAGACAGCAGTATCTTTAATAGAGTCATCAATTTCATAAAAAGGGGCAGCACAAGGAGCTCTAGTAAAATACTCCCAAGCAGCTTTTGGATTTAAATGTTGCTTTTCAATAAGAGGTAAGATTGCTCTTTCTAATGAAAATCCAGCACAATATCCGTCGGTATCATTGTGATGTCTTACAATAATAGGTCTATTATTTAAAATTGCTAATCTTATTTCTAAAGCAGCTTTTAAAAACAAAGGTTTCAATTTATCCAATATTTTTGAGTTTATCAAGAAATCAACTTCTTCAACAGAAGCTCTTTTTCTTAATCTTTTATCTAATTCTTTTTTAAAAGATTCAGAATCTTTTTCTGTTTTAACAAAGATTTTAATTATTTCTCCTTCAATAGAACCATTAAATTCTTCTATTTGTACAATAGATTTAACACAATCACCCTCATTTACTTGAGAAAAAGCTCTAACACCAGGTGAAACAAATCCTTTCAAAGAAAGATTACCAGTTCCATCTGTTATTTCAAAAATAGTTGGACCACTAGTTTGAATAACTTTCTCTACAATACCATTTAAACAAACACTTTTTTTAAAATAACCAGAATTTATTTCTTGAATTAAAACTTCTTTTGAAAAAGAATTATTATGTTTATTATTTATACTTTTTTTTACCATCTTTAAGAATATAATCTTATAATAAATCAAAATAGAACAGTATAAAAAATCAATATGCCAACTAAAAAAAATTTAAAAATAAGGCTATTAGTAGTTGCATGCTGAATAAATCGCAAAAAGCTCAATACTTACACATCAACTCTATCAACGCAGTCTTTTACTGCGGCCTTAGTTGTTTCGTTTTGCGGCTCGCTTCGTGCTTAGATGCTTTCAGCACTTATCGATTAGTGCGTAGCGGCCCAGCCTGCTCATAACAACTGGTAGACCAGAGGCACCGAATCCCCGTTCCTCTCGTACTAGAAGATCCTTCCACTCAAACAACAACACGCCAAGTAGATATCATACAAACTGTCTCACGACGTTCTTAACCCAGCTAACGATCCCTTTTAATGCGTGAACTCCGACACCCTTGGATGCTTATGCACATCCAGGATAGGAAAAGCCGACAGCGATGTACCAAACCGCCCCGTCAATGTGAACTATCGGGGGCGACAAGCCTGTTATCCTTGAAGTACCTTTTCTGACATTTACTTGACCCATTAAAAGTCATAGTAAGTTCGTTAAGCCCAGCTTTCACTCCTGCTTTCTTTGCTTGTCAAAAAGCAGTCAGACAAACTTTTGCCTTTACACTCTACTCTAGATTTCCGACCTAGATGAGTTTGTCTTTGGGCCCCACAGATACATTTTCTGCGGGGTGCCGCCCCAGCCAAACTACCCGCCAACCGCTGTTCCAAAAAAGGTTAGTGGACTTACTAAAGATGGGTGGTGTTACACTTTTGCTCCGTTTAAGCCGAAACTTAAACATCGACGCTCCCACCTACTCTAAGCATCCATAATAAATTCACAACGGCAGGTTGTAGTAAAGGTTTACAAGGTCTTCGCTTCCCACTTGGCGATACCGGCCTGTTCACCGGTGAGAGATTTCGGAAGCACCGAGTTAGGGACAGTGACAACATCGTTAAGCCGTTCATGCACGTCGCCATTCAGACGACAAGGCATTACGCTACCTTAAGAGCCTCATAGTTAGGCCCGCCGTTTGATGGGCTTTCCACCTATTGAAATAGATATTTAGACACCACCACTGGGCAGACTTCACCAAGCATACGTGTCCTTTCGGAACTGCGCTTAGCTATGTTTTTGGTAAACAGTCGTGCCATCCTTGTTACTGCGATCTACTCCCCCCTATAATGAATCATAGAAAAGAATAGACATCCCTTCTACCGAAGATACGGGACTATTTATGCCGAATTCCCTTAACTCGTTTAAACTTTCATGTCTTAGCCTTCTAAGCTAGGGTACCAGTGTAAGTTCTTGGTACGGCTAAAAAACTTTCTATTTCTTAGACTTTTCACTGACTCTTGGAATCAACAGATGAAGAGACAATTCACTTGCTTCTCATGATTACCATCCACAAATTTCTTGTTCTCAATACCTCTCAGTATTCTATCTATCCGAAAGCAATTCTAAAAACTTAACAAAAATTTTCTAGTACAGGAATATTAACCTGTTATCCGTCGTCATATTCAGTTAAGATATGACTTAGGTGCCGACTAACCCTTGGTTATTTGATAGTGCCAAGGAAACCGTACCCTTTCGACATCTTCCGGTTCTAAGGAAGATTTGTTCCTACTCACACCAGGATAAGCATTACTAATCGCTCCAATCCAATTTACATTAAATCTTCTACGCAATTAGTACGCCTGCTTACTATAACATCTATCTAGATGCATCTAAAGTATCGGTGATTTGCTTATAGCCCCGTCCATTTTCGGCGCTTTTATTCTCAATAGGTGAGCTGTTACGCTTTCTTTAAAGGGTGGCGGCTTCTAGACCTACCTCCCTACTGTCTCAGAATAAAAACTACCTTCGTTACACTTAGCAAACACTTTGGGACCTTAACTCTAGGCTCCCTTGTTCGGGTTTCGTAATTGCGTCTTACACGCAATCGCTGTTTCCGGTACTACGCAGTTTACAGGTTCTGAGTTAGAAAGAATTCCGTAAGCTTTTGCCCCTGCAAATTCTATCTGTAACTTTACCCCATAAACAAACTATACCGAACTATACCAAGGCATATTTCAGCAGGAACCAGCTATCGCCAGATTAGAGAGGCTTTTCACCCCTACTCCCAAGTCATCCGAGTGCATGCACACAACAACGGTTCGGTCCTCCATTTCTCTTTCAAGAAACTTCAACCTGCTCAGGAGTAGATCATCTGGCTTCAGGTCTAATCCTTGTGACTAACGCGCTTTCACACTTGCTTTCGCTACGACTTCATTTTTTAATCTTGCCACAAAAATTAACTCCCTGGCCTGTTCTTCAAAACGTACGATACAACCCCAAAATGAGGCAGTATCACTCTTGTAACTGTTAGATTTCAAGTCTTTTAACCCTCTTGTGAGAGTACTTTTCAGCTTTCCCTCGCGGTACTAGTACGCTATCGGACTTAGATTACTATTTAGGGTTAGCAGTTAATTCTGCTATATTCAAGCACCTAATCCAAGATACTCTACTCTTTTAAAGTCAGACATATTAATTTAATCTACGGGACTATCACCCTCTAAGGTGTTTCTTTCCAGAAAACTTTAATTCATTAACTTAGTCTTTATACTTCACCACATCTCTTAATTCGTTTCCAAACAAGATTCAGTTTGCCCTAATTCCTTTTCGCTCTCTGCTAATAAGGAAATCATTAATTATTTTCTTTTCCTACCGGTACTAAGATGTTTCAATTCCCGGTGTATCTCTACCTTTCGGTATATTCAGATGAATATGTTTCACATTCGGAGATCTTTGGTTCAATGGTCGCATGCACCTCGCCAAAGCATATCGCAGCTTGCCACGTCCTTCATCAAAATCTAAGCCAAGCTATCCTTCTAACAGCTTAAGTAGGATTTAAATCTTCTTTACTTGCCAGTATCGATTTTTTATACTGTTCTCATTGACTATAATTTTTGATCTCTTAATTTTTTATCAAAGATAAAAAATCTTTAGTCTCAAACTCCCCAAACAAAAAATTTTGCTTGGTTCATCATTTTGTTTAGGTTTAAAACCTAAATGGACCTGCCGTGAGTTGAACACGGGTCTCCTCGGTGCAAACGAGGTATTCTACCATTAGACTACAGGCCCAAAACAATATGAAAATTAAACTTCATTTATTTATAAATTAAAGCTAGAATGGCCAGTGATTATAATCGTTAAACTTAATTAAAATTTATAGGAGGTGATCCATCTGCAGGTTCCCCTACAGATACCTTGTGACGACTTGCGCTACCTTGTCATAATAGGAATCTTCCTCAAATAGGCTTCTTCCCACCATAACTCGGTTGCGATGACGGGCGGTGTGTGCAAGAGACAGGGACATATTCACCGGACTATGCTAAAATCCGATTACTACGAATTCCAGCGTCACGAGGGTGGGTTGCAACCCTCGATCTGAACTGAGATAAGTTTTAGGGGATTAGCTTCTCCTTTCGGAGTTGCATCTCATTGAACATACCATTGCCGCGCGCGTGTAGCCCAGGGGATTAGGGACGTACTCACCTAACGTAGCCCGCACCTTCCTCCTTGTTACCAAGGCAGTCTCAATAATGTACCCATTTCTGTAGTAATTATTGACACGGGTCTCGCCTGTTACCTGATTTAACAGGTCATTTCACAACACAGGCTGACGTTGGCCATGCATCTCCGCTCAGCGTGTCAGGTAAGCCCTTCAGACTGACCTTCATCCTGCTGTCGCTCCTGGTGAGGTTCACGGTGTAGAATCTAATTAAACCGCACGCGTCACTCGTTGTATGTCTCCCCGCCAATTCCTTTAAGTTTCGACCTTGCGACTATACTTCCCAGGTAGTTCACTCTACAGCTTCCCTTCAGCACCGAATCCTCTCGAAGAGGGCCCGATGTTTAGTGAACAGTGTTTACTGCCAGGACTACACGGGTATCTAATCCGTTTTGCGCCCCTGGCCTTCATCCCTCACTGTCAGATCCGTCCTCGTAAGGTGCCTTCGCTAATTGTTAGTCCAACCAAGATTAACATATTTAACCATTACCTTGATTGTACTCCTTACGTCTACCGGTCTCTAGCTTATCAGTATCTCCTGCAAGCCCCACGCTTGAGACGTAGGATTTCACAAAAGACTTAATAAACAAGCTACGGATGTTTTAGACCCAATAAAGTTGGATGCAACTTGAACTGCCGGTATTACCGCGGCGGCTGGCACCGGTCTTTCCCAGTCCTTATTCTTCCTGATTTTTACACAGAAAAAAAGCTTATCATTGATAAGCACTTTGGCTCACTTTATCACACTTTCGTGCATTGTAAAAGATTCGCAGCTGCTGCACTCCGTAGAGCTAGGAATAGTGTCTCAGATTCCTTCTCGGGGCGACTCCGCTAAGAGCCCCTACTGATCATCGCCTTGGTAGGCAGTTACCCCACCAACAAGCTAATCAGCCGCAGTCTCATCCTTGGGCCTATATGTTTCAAAGTAAGAGCATTCCAGCACCAAACTTCTATAAAGTTTTAGCCACAGTTTCCCGTGGTTATCCTTTACCCAAGGCCAGATTAACTACGTGTTACTGAGCAGTTCGCTTTCCTTTTAGAAATTCCAAAAGAAATAACTTGCATGCCTAAGCCCAAGCCAAATAGCAGCATCCTCCAGCAGGATCAACTGGAATTATCCGAGTTAAATCCTTACTCGCTTTCAAACGGTTAAAAGGTTAAAACCATTCAAAATTTGCCATATCATTTATTGAGATGTTTAATTCAAAAAAGAATTAAAAAGGTCTATCCTTGACTATTAAGACATAACTAAAACTGGCCATCCTCACACCAAAAAAGATTTGGCACTCATTCTAGCTTCAAAAATATAACTTGAAGCTTTGGATATTATCTCCAAAGTTTTCATATGTAAAAATATTGATAAAATAATGTTTATAAACCTTACTATTAAAGAAAATTAAATTGAATTTACCTCCAAATATTAATAGATTATTTATTAAGATAAACTTATAAATCTAAAAATTTTACTAAATTAGTCCAATGGCAAGAATAATTGTTATAACTTCTGGAAAAGGAGGTGTAGGTAAAACAACAACTGCAATAAATTTAGGAGCTTCATTAAATAAGTTAAATAAACAAACAGTAATTGTTGATGCAAATTTAAATACACCTAATATTGGAATTCATTTAGGCGCACCTATTGTACCAATAACACTAAATCATGTGTTAAAAGGAAAAGCACAAATTGAAGATGCAATTTATGAACATTATTCAGGAACAAAAATTATTCCTTCTTCATTATCAGTAAAAGAATTAACAAAATTTAATACAAAAAAGATTCCAGAAATTGCTCAGATATTAAAAGAAAAATATGATTTTGTGATATTTGATTCTGCAGCAGGTTTTGGAGAAGAAGTTATGGCTGTAATAGAAGCTAGTGAAGAGATAATTATAGTAACAAACCCAGAAATGCCTGCTGTTACTGATGCACTAAAAGCAGTTAAAGTTGCAAGAGAAAAAAATAAAAATGTAACAGGAGTAATAATTACAAGACACAAAAATGCTAGATATGAAATGCCTTTATCATCAATAAAATCAATGTTAGAAACACCGATCATTGGAGTAATACCCGAAGACAAATCAGTAAAAGAAGCATTAACCAAAAGAGATGCAGTTATTCATACACATCCAAGAAATAAGGTATCAAAGAAATATATAGAAATTGCACAAAAAATATTAGGAGAAGTTCCTGAAGAAAAACAGGGATTTTGGAGAGGAATATTCAAATAATTTTAAGTTAATAACAATCCTTAAAAATAAAAACATATATAGTATTTTATGAAAGAAGAGGATAAACCAACTATTGAACTAGATTTAAAAGAAAAAACTTCAATTATAACTAATTCTACAGCTCAAGAAATTGAAAATGAATTTGAAGAAAATGAAAAAAAAACAGAAGAATTAGTAGAAGCATCTTTGTTTGTTGCAGGAAAATTTATGGATTTAAATGAATTAACATTATTAACAGGTTTAAATCACATCTTACTAAATAGAATCTTAAATAATCTTAAAAAGAAATATTCTAACGGCGCTATAAGAATTGTTTCTAGGAATAATAGTTGGAAAATGGATGTATCTGAAGAATATAATTATTTAATAAATAAATTAGCAACAGGAAATACAGAATTTACAAAGGCAGAACAAGAAACATTAGCAATAATAGCATATAAGCAACCAGTAAAACAATCAGTTGTAATTAACATAAGAGGAAATAAATCCTATGATCATATTAAAAAATTCAAAGAATTAGGATTAATAAATACAAAACCACAAGGACATACATTAATATTAGAATTATCAAATGAGTTTTATGAATATTTTAGTTTGCATAATAAAAAAGAAAATTAATCTAATTCATTAAAAACTTTAAACCCATATGGAGAATGACCAAATTGAAGAATTAAATCATATTCTACATTCGGAATATCACAAGCCCCAAAACAACTTCCTAACCAAATTGCAAAATTAACCTTTTTACATTTTTCTTTTAAATAATCATAAATCAAAGTAGAATATTGTTTCAATCCATCAGGAAATTGTAATAATACAGATTTATATTTTTTAGACAAAATCTTATTAGAAATTTCATCTAAATCAAAATTATATTTTTCTTTTAAATCATTTAATGAAGCCATAATAAATATCAAATTAATAATTATAAAAACTTATCTTTCAAAACTCTTAAAAACAAAACATTAATAAGATTAATATGGAAACAACAATTTTAAATCAAATTAGACAGCCAATAGTAACAGTTGCAGGTCATGTTGATCATGGAAAGACAAGTATATTAGATAAAATTAGAAGTACTTCTATTCAAGAAAAAGAAGCAGGAGGAATAACTCAAAAAATTTCATTTACAACATTACCAAAAGATATAATTCAAAAAAGAACTAAAGATATTTTAACAAAATTTAATATTCCATTAGAGATTCCAGGTTTATTATTTATTGATACACCAGGTCATGCAGCTTTTACAAACTTAAGAAAAAGAGGAGGTTCTTTAGCTGATATTGCAATATTAGTAATTGACATAAATGATGGAATAAAACCACAAACAGCAGAAGTATTACAAATTTTAAAAGCAAACAAAACACCTTTTATAATAGCATTAAACAAAATTGACAATATCTCAGGATGGCAAACATCAAAATCACTTAATTCATATGAATCAATTCAAAATCAAGCAATAAGAGTTAAAGAAGATTTTGAAGAAAAATATTATACATTAATAGGTTCTTTAAATTCATATGATTTAAATCCCGAATTATATTTTAAAATAAAAGATTTTACAAAAAATATTGCTATTGTTCCATGTTCAGCAAGAACAGGAGAAGGAATAAATGAAATTCTTGCAATGATAATAGCATTATCTCAAAAATATTTGACAAAACAAATAAGTGTTTCAAAAACAGGAAAAGGTGTAATATTAGAAGTAAAAAAAGATAAATCAATTAATTATTTAGAATGTATACTGTACGATGGAACATTAACAGATAAAGATGAAATTGCTATTGCTTCATTTGACAAAACAATTACTTCAAGAATAAGAAACATCCAAGAAGCACTTCCATTAAATAGAGGTTATCAAACAGTAAATAAAATAAAAGCAGCATCAGGAATAAAATTACAATTAACAACAAAAGAAGATATATTACCAGGCATGCCATTTCAAATAATAAATAACAATTTAGAAGAAATTGAAAAACAATTTAAGAAAGAAGTTTCACATGAGATTGAAAACAATTCTACAGGTGTTTTAATTAAAGCAGACTCGCTTGGTAGTTTAGAAGCATTAATTGTTTTATTAAAAGAAAAAAATATTAAAATTATAAAGGCAGGGATTGGATCAATCACTAAAAAAGATATTTATTTTGCTAATTCATTACCTGAAGAAGACAAAGCAATTATTGGATTTAATATTGGGTTAAGTGAAGACATTGAAGATTTAGAAGAAATTAAAAAAATTAAAATTATAACAAATGAAGTTGTTTACAAATTAATAGATGATTTTCAAGAATGGAAATTGAATAAACAAAAAGAAATAGAAAGAAGAAAGCTTTCAGTATTACCAACAATTTGTGAGTTTACTATTTTAGATTTTGTATTCAGAAATTCAAACCCCGCAGTTTTTGGTGTAAAGGTTGAAGGAGGAAATCTAAAAAAAGATTTGAATTTTATTAATTCCGAAAATGAGAAAATAGGACATATAAAAGAAATACAATATGAAAAAAAATCTGTTCAAGAAGCAACAATTAATCAAGAAGTTGCAGTTTCAATGCCTGGAGTAAATTTTGAAAGACAATTAAAAATTGGAGAAAAATTATATACAAATTTAAGCGAAACACAATTTAGAGAATTTAAACAAAATAAAGATTTATTAACAAACGACGAAAAACAAGTACTTCAGAAGATTGCTCAAGTAAAAAGAAAAACACAAGAAACCTGGGGAATTTAAAACTCAAATAGACTTATAATAAAAATGAAAAAAACAAAATATGATTCATATCTTAAGAATAATCTACCTTTAGGATGTAAATATTGTCTAAAAGGAGAAAAACTAGTTTTATTTATCACCGGAAAATGTTCCAGAGCTTGTTGGTATTGTTCTTTAAGTGAAAATAGAAAAAAAGAAACAAAAACATATGCAAATGAAAGACCTTGTAAAAATATAAAAGATATTCTTTTAGAAGCAAAAGAAAATAATGCAAAAGGTGCAGGAATAACTGGGGGAGATCCATTAGTCGAATATAAAAAGACATTGAGTTATGCAAAAGCATTAAAACAAGAATTTGGAAAAGAATTCCATATACATATTTATTTACCATTAAATTTAGTAACTCTCCAAAAGATAAAAAATTTATCAAAATGTATTGATGAATTTAGGTTTCATCCTTCATTTTTAATTAATTCAGAAAATCAAGAACAAGAAAAACAAAAAATAAAAGAAATTTCTAAGATATTAACAAAAAAAAGAATAGGATTAGAATTACCTTTGATCCCTAAACAAAAAAAAATAATTTTAAATTATATTCAAGATTTAGAAAATTATATTTCCTTTGTAAATTTAAATGAATTTGAGATTTCTGAAACTAATTTTAATATTATTACAAAAAAATACAAATTAAATAAAGACACTTATACAATTTCAAAATCAAAAAAAGCAGGTATTTGGATTATCAAAAAATTAAAAAAATCAAAGTTGAATATCCATTTATGTACTGCTAAAACAAAAGATGCCCACCAATATAAGAATAGATTAAAAAAGCATAATATATTACCATATGGACATAAAACAAATGAAGGTACTGTAATCTATTTTTGTACATATTATAAAAAATTAAATGGATTAGAAGATAAAATAAAGAATATAACAAAAAATTATTTTTTAGATAAGAAAAAAAAGAGAATTATAATTAAAATGCAAGATGTAAAAAAAGTTTATAATAAAACTAAATTAAAAATTGCTAGAGTAGAAGAACCACCAACATACAATTCAGATTATTTAGAATTCTCTTATATTGATGAATAAAATGGAAAGACTTGTTATTGATACAGAAACAACAGGACTTAGCCCTCTAACAAATCAAGTTTTAAGTATAGGGCTATTACATATTGAATCTAATTTAAATTCCTTAAAAATATTAAATGAAAAACATATTTTAGTAAAACATGATGAATATAATATTAGTAAAAGAGCAATGCAAGTCAATAAAATTAATCTAAAAGAACATGAAAAAAAAGCATATACTACAAAAGATACATGTAAAGTAATAAATAGTTTTATCAAAAAAGAAAACTTAAGTTCAACAAAAGTCTTAGGACATAATGTTAATTTTGATATAAACTTTTTAAATAATTTATTTGAAAATGAACAAGTGGAATATCCTTTTTTTTATGAAAAAGAAGACACAAGGTATTTATGGGATGATTTAAAAAAAAGAAAAATAATAAATCCTTTATTGAATTCTAAACTCTCAACAATTGCGAATCATTTTAATATTGACTGTTCAAAAGCTCACTGTGCAATAGATGATTGTAAAATAACAGCAAAGGTATACCAAAGAATAATCCAACTAAAAAGATTAATCTAATTTTTTAAAAACTTCTTTTAAATTAGTATCAGGTTCTTTTGCTTCCCCAAATTCAAATTCATTTGGACTTGAAGCCATTCCGTGAGATTTTTTATAAATATCATAAACTCTATAAAGCCAACTACCAGCAGTATTAATTGCTTCAACTCTTACTTGTTTTTCTACCCAATTATCTTGTTTAATCTCTTTTAACTCACTAATTTGTTTTTTATTTTTAGCTGATTTATTTTTTGAATTAAATAAACCAAACAAAGCACTAAAAGGGTTAATATCTTGAGATTTTTCTTCTTTTTTAGATTCTTCCTTTTTTTCATTCTTTTTGTCATCTTTTAAAAATTCTTCCAAATCTCCTTTTAATTCATCTAAAGCTTCTTTAGCAACATCACTATTAAAATTTAAAACTTCATCAAAATCTTTTTTTTCTAATTCCTTTTCTATAAATTTTAATTCTTCACTATTTAAGGCATAAGAATTTAAAACTAAATCTACTCTTCCTCCATATGCAGGAACATAATCTCCTTTTTGATTAGCTCTTTGCATAACATGTCCTCTAAATCTAAAATCAATAACCAAACAAGCATAATAATCTCTATTTAATTTATAATCACTCACTTTTCCTGGAATTGATACCTTTTTTTTACAAAATAAAGTTAATTCAAATAAACTAGTAGAAAAAGCATTTACTAATGCAGCATCTCCTTCAAAACCTTTTTGTCTTAACTCTTCAGCGGCTTTAAGATAAGGTTTCATCCAAGAAGAATATAATTTAATTGTTTCTATTTGACTCTTTAAATAACTTTTTTCAATATTATATCTTTTAATTAATTCTTGATAAGAAATATCTTTCCAATGTAAAAATTCTTGTAATCTTGGTTTTAAAATTCTTGCAACAGTATCATTAATAACACCATCTTCAGAATCAGACATCTTTTCTAAATCTTCTAAAGAATTAGCAATCATAAATGCTTCTCTTAATGTAGTATATCCTAATTCAGCAGTCATTTGATGAATTGAACCTCTCCCCCTTTTCTGTAAATCAACACTATCAAGCCAAATTTGTTTTAAAGCTAAATTTCCTGATTCTTTTATTTTAGAATCTTTTGAATTAGCATCTTCATAATGTTGAAGCCTTTGTTTAAAATCTTTTAAATCATAAATTAAATTCAATGAAGATTTAATTACCTGATTTAACCCACCTAAAATTTTCATACCTTCTTCTTGCATTTTAGTAACCCTTTGACCTATATCACTAAAATGACCACTTCCTGGACTACTCATAAAATTATCTGTAATTTTATTAACTTGAAATGCACCATTTAAGAAATCTAAAATCCAATAATAAATAGGTTCTAATTGATTTTGAGGAGAATCATAAACAATTTTATAAGAAGCAGTTGATTTAAATTTGCTACCATCAGACATATTCATAGACTTTAAATCACTCATTAAATGAGATTTAGTCATAATTTCTTCAATCACCTTTTTAATATCAGCCATTAAAAAATAAAGGAAATTCAATTATTTAAAGCTTAACCCAAAATCCTTAAATAATAATAAAACCTTAATAATTAATGATATTCAAAAAGAAAAACAAAATGATTGATATTGGCGAATTACAAAAGCAAGGAAAAATTAGACCACCACAAGAAGCACAAATAAATATTCCAACAAATAAAGATGGTTTTATTGAATTAAATTCTCAAACAAATGAAAAGAGAAGTGAAGTAAATTTCTTTGGTTTTATGGATAGAGAAGAAACAAATAATAAAGTAGAATCAGAATATTATTCTAAAAGAGAAATAGATTCAAAAATTCAAAAATTAGACACTTTAATCTACAAACTAGAACAAAGAATAGAATTAATAGAAAGAAAATTACATGTTAATGAATACTAGAATTTAATATTCTAGAAGTAATTTCAAAAGTTCTACGAGCTTCTTCAAAAGTATCACTTTTTTTTTTAGACTCTAATTCTAAAAAAATCATTTTAGCTCTTTCTATTTTATCCATTCTTTCTCCAAAAATTTAATTCTAAAAAAATCATTTTTTTATTTTAACCCCCATATTTTCAAAATAGAATATTAAAGCTCTATCAACAAAATTTCTTTTAGAAGGAAAATCAGAACGATTTTTTTTATTTTTATTCACAAACAATTCAATTTCATTCAATAACCATTTACTAACCTTAACAGTTGCTTCATCATTTGTCACCATTAGTAAACAATAAGTAACTAAAAGTATATAAGCTTTTTGATAAAAACAAAAAATATTAGTTAGATTTTTAAATTAAAAAGATATAATTTAATTATGCTCTCGTAGTCTAGAGGCCAAGGATATCGCCCTCTCAAGTTGCTGCAAGACACTTTCGATGAGAAAGCTCTTTCCTTGTTTCACCTTTGAAACACAGCTCTCTCCCACGAGGTGAGGAAAACTCTCTTCGGAGAATTTTTGCGGAGAACGGCGGTGACCCGGGTTCAAATCCCGGCGGGAGCAGATTTATTTTTTAAAAAATAGTAAAATAATTTAGAAAAATTTGAAGAATAAAATTTAATTATTCCTTTTTCAAATTTTGAATTTTACCTTCTTTCCAGAATTCATATAATGGCCCAATAAACATACCCATTAAAAAAAACCAAATTAAATCTTCGAGAGGTGCAGTTAGAATAATAATTCCAGATAAATTTTCTAAGAGCCAAGCAGAATTAATCCACCCAGGAGTAATTAGTTCTACAGTAATAAAAGCTAAAAATGAAGTTAACATCAAGAAAAAACCTGAGAGAATAGAATTTAATATTAAATCTTTTCTTTTAACATTCATATAAATTATTGGAATTCCTAAAGAAATTATAGAAGAATAAAAAGAATTTAATTTCATCAAGAAAAAAGTTATAAATAATAAAACAACAATACTTGCTCCAAATAATAAAATATTTTTATTTTGATTAAATCTTTTCTTTTGATTTATTTTTTTTTATTTTAACTGTCTTTTTAAAAATTACTTCATATATAGAAGAGCCTATTCCTCCAATCGCAAATCCAAATAAAAAATCCTCAATTCCAATTAATGTCCCGGTTATCGTAAGAGGTTGCCACCAATCTATTGTATAAATTGTTTCTGCAAATAAACCACCAATTCCTATAAGAAGAGAGATTATTAACATTTCTTTTCTAACATTTTTCCGGAAGTAAAATAAAATAAACCAAACTATAAGTAAAGTTAAATCACCAATTAAATAACTATAAAGGTAACTCATAATTATTCTATAAGAATATCTTTTATAAATTTTTTTTATTCCAAAAAATAATTTATCTTCTCATTTCTAGGTAATTTTTTTATCATATATTCTTCTTTACAAGCATCAGATTTATTTTTACAAGGTTTAGCATAAAGTAATTTCTTAAAACCTTTTTTCATAACATATTTACTCCCTTTACCAGATGCATGAGCTTTCATCCGAGAATCAATATCATTACTAACACCAGTATAATAAGAACCATCACAACACTCCAAAATATAAACAAACCATCTCTTTTCTTTTAACATAAAAATAAAACAAAAAACAAGTATAAAAATTATTTCTTCTTTTTCACTTTTCACCAAAACCATTAAAAACATTTATTCTTAATTTAATATATGGAAAATCCACTTTGTGTTGATAATGAAAAACTTGTAAAAAACTTTGGAGCTAAAAAAATCTCAGAGATAAAAGACTTACCTAGTTTTTACACTTTTGAAAAAGAATTAATTTATTCACATAGAGATTTCGATAAATTTTTTGAAAGATTAAAAAAAGGAGAAAAAAGTGCAATAGTGTCTGGAGTTAATGCTTCAGGAACATTACATTTAGGTCATAAAGTTGTATTTGACACAAACTTATTCTTTCAAAAAAAGTATAATATACCTGTATTTATACCAATTTCAGATGACGAGAGTTATGTTGCAGGAAAAGTTGAAACACAAAAACAAGCAAAAGAAAATGCAATAGAATTAGCAAAAGAAATGTTAGCTTATGGATTTGATCCAAAAAACACTTTTTTTATAATCGACAATATTTATACAAATATCTACAATTTAGCATTTAAGATGAGTAAAAAAATAAACTATTCTGAAATAAAAGCAACATATGGTTATAATCCTGAAACAAATATTGGATTACATTTTTATCCAGCAGTACAAACAGCACATGTTTTATATCCTCAAGAAATATTAGGAATCAAAAATGTTTTAGTACCAATTGGACCAGATGAAGATGCACATTTAAGAATTGCAAGAGATATTGCTCAAAGATTAAACATTCCAAAACCATCAGTATTACACTTAAAATTTATTGAAGGTCTTGATGGTAAAAAAGCATCAAAATCAAAAAATAATACTATTTTCTTAAAAGATAATGAAAAACAAATAATTAAAAAATGTAATAGTGCATTCTCAGGAGGACAAGACACAATAGAATTACATAAAAGATTAGGAGGAAATCCAGATATAGATATAGCTTGTCAATATCTAAAAAATTATTATTACAATGAAGAACAAACAAAAGAATTATTTGAAAAATATAAAAAAGGGGAATTACTAAGTGGAGAAGTAAAAAAATTATTGTCACAAGAAATAATAAAAGAGTTAAAAATGTTTCAAGAAAATATTAAAAAAATAGACCTAAAGACTTTAGATAAATGTATATTAAAGAATAATTAATTATAAATTCTCAACTTTTTCTTTAAATTCATCAATATCTTCATACATTTCATACTTTGCAACAGGCTCACTCTCTTTTTTATGTATCCAGTTTTTAAGATTTAATTTTAAGTAAAAAATAGAACCATCTTTTCTTAACTTTTTAATCAAAACTGCTAAAGTTAATAAAAATATAATACCTATTAAAATATCTAAAATAAGAATTAATAACTTATTAGCATTTTTAAAAAGTGCAAATTCTTTCTCTTCTGAATTTTCAAGATTATTTAAATCATTATTAACATAATTTTGAATAATCAAATTAATTTCATTAGAATTTTTAATTTCACTTAAATTTAAAATAAAATCAAATTCACTATCATCATTCAAATCTAAGTTAAATACTTCACCTAATTTTAAATCAATATTTAAGAATAAATCTTCAAAAAATAAAGAAACAACTTTTTTATCATTATCAATATTTACTAAAGATAAAGGATATTGTTGAAAGTTAAAATTTAAAAAATAAGTCTCATCAAAAGAAATTAAATTCTCGCCAATATTTATTTGATTTGTTAAGACATCAGATATTTCTCCTTCTAGATTTTCTTCAATTGCTTGACTAGCAATACTCATCAAACCAGCATCTTCACTTAAGAAAGTATCATTTAATTCTTCAACAATCTGTTCTTCACATTCATCTAATGAATCATAATCATCATCTGTTAATTCATCAAGATAAAGATAAATTGAAGAACATTCATTATCCTCAAATCTATAATATTTACGAGAAACTTCTTCAACATCAGTCTCTCCAAAAATACCATATTCACTAAAATGTGTTATATTTGCCCAAATATAATTTTGAGTTTTATTTACATAACTATCTTCAATTAATTCCCAAAGATTTGAAGTTTCATTATAATAATAAAGTTTTAAGGTACTTTCATTAATATTATTAGGTAAGTCACTCTCAGAATAATTTAAAGTTATAATTGCCCACTCTAAATTTTCATTAAAAGTTTCATCAGTTTCAATAATTATTGACTTTACAGCTAATTTATTATTTAAATTACTCATTTCAGTTTTATTCTTAGATATAAAAGATAAATTTGTAGAAGTATTAGATTTCAAAGATAAGTTTAAAGTCAAGTTTATATCATTTAGATTAATAATATTATTTTCAGAATTATTTAATAATAGATTTTTATTTTTATAAACAGATAAAACAAACCTAAGATGACTGGTTCTATTACCTCGACTTGTTAAATTCAAATCAAAGGTATATACTTGAGGTTTTAATTCACTAATATTTTGACAAATAATAAAGTTATCAATAGATATTTCACAATCAAAAATTTCAGGTTTTGAAACATTTAATTTATCTACAATTCCAAAGACCATAATATCATTTATCAAAACAGAAGAATCAAAAGAATAATTAAAATGATTAACTAAAGAGAATTCAGGTTCTAATTCAAATCTATTTATTTCTAAACCATTAAAATCAAACATTAGAGAAAAATTAGATTTAATATTATTTGAAACATTATTACTCTCAACACAAGATAATTCAAACTCATGAGGTATGTTATATAATACTTTTTCAAAAAAGTTCCCAAGGTCTATTGTATTAATATCTTGTTGATCATAACCACTTAATAAAAAGAAATCTTTTAATTCAGTTTGATGAGACAGATTGGAGATTAAATTATTCATTATAGTAGACCTAATTAAATCATTATCTAAAAAATTAAATATGTCTAAAGAACCATTTAAAGTATTAGGTTGAAAAGAATAAATAACACTTGAATCAATTGTTTCGTTGAATAAATTAAGATATAATGAATCAATCATTGCTTCAAAATTTGAATCTCTTAAACTACAATTAGAAAAATTATTAGTAGTATACCTTAATATAACACTAGAATTAGAACTTAAAATCACATCTCCGCTCTCAAAACTTGAATTTGAAATAATTATTTGAAAATTAGAATCATTCTCTTCAAAAGAGTTAATAGAAAAACCAGTATAATTAATTCCAATTATTAAGAAAACTAAAAATAAAGCAACAAAAGATAAAGTTATCACATCATTTTTTCTCATAAGAATAAATACTAAAAATAGTATATAAACATTATTATTTTACTTTTTCCTATTTAATAAATTAACTTTTTTTCTAATTAAAAAAAAGGTTATTAATAACAATATTAAAATAAAAACAAAAAATACTAATGAATAAACATTAAATGAACTTTGTTCTTCTAAATTTGAAAAAACTAAACCTTGGAAGTTAAAATCAAGAAAAAGTAAAGAACTAACTAATAATAGAACTAAAAAAACCATACTTAAATCCAAATATCTATCATGATTCATAATAATAAGAGTAAAATAGAATATTTAAATTTACTCAATATATAATCCTGGCATCATTGGTTTTGCTTTTTTTGCCATATCCTTAGGGTCATATTTATCAGCATCTTTTACAGAATAAATTTTAACATCACAACCAATTTTTTCTTTAAAGAATTCTATATTTAATTTATCAACTTCAAATGGTAAAACATACAAATAAACACAATTAATTTTTTGAGATTCTTTTAATTTAAAAATAATCCTAGAAATATTTTCAAAAATCTTCTCATTTAAATCTATTTTCTTACCCTCATCAACTTGATTAAAATTAAAATTTGGCCAAATTGAATTAGATATAAAATCATTATGACCTAATTTTTCCCAAAGTTCTTCAGTTAAATGAGGACAAAAAGGGTTTAATAATTTCAAATAACCTTCTAAAACTTCTTTTGATAATATTTGTTTATTATTCATTTCATTAAAAAATTCTCTTAATTCAATAATTGCTTTTCTATATTCTAAATTTTCTAAATAATTAGTACAATCTTTAATTAATTTATTAAATTTAATATTAAGAGAAGAATCTTGATTCCCAATTTTAACAGAATTATAAAAATTAAAAAGTTTGTTAATAAATCTCATACTACCAAGTATACCTTTTTCACTCCAATCAATATTTTTATCAGGAGAAGCTAAACTACATAAAAAAAATCTAGCAGTATCAATTCCATAAATATCTGAAACAACTTCAGGCAAAATACCATTCCCTTTACTTTTACTCATTCTTTGACCATCTTCTCCATGAAGCATACCTTGATGAAATAATCTTTTTGCAGGTTCATCAAAATTCAATAAACCTAAATCTCTTAAAAATTTAGTATAAAACCTAAAATAGATTAAATGCATACAAGCATGTTCTGCTCCACCTATATACAAATCAATAGGACACCAATAATTTACTTTACTTTTATCAAAAATATTTTTTTCATTATTAGAATCACAATATCTTAAAAAATACCAACTCGAATTTACAAAAGTATCCATTGTATCTGTTTCTCTTCTAGCAATCCCTCCACACATTGGGCAAGTTGTATTAATCCAATTTTCATTTGTTTTAAGAGGATTTCCATCACCAAACTTAACATCATAAGGTAATTCAATAGGTAAATCTTCTTTTTTGACACCAACAACACCACATTTATTACAATAGACTACAGGAATAGGAGTTCCCCAATATCTTTGTCTACTAATACCCCAATCTCTTAATCTAAAGTTAATTTTTTTCTTAATCAATTTATCTTTAGATAATTCTTCAAAAATCTTTTCAACTGCTTCTTCACTTGTAAGTCCGCTATAAACACTAGAATTAATTAAACGACCTTTTTCAGTTAAAATTTCTTCATCTTGATTATTATAAATTCTTAATAAAGGATCTTTTGGAACAATTACAGGTAAAATTTCTAATTCATATTTTTTTGCGAAATCATAATCCCTTTTATCATGAGCAGGAACAGCCATAATCATACCACTACCATAATCAGCAACAACAAAATTACCTGCATAAATTGGAACTTTTTTCTTATTAATTGGATTAATAGCATAACTACCAGTAAAAACACCTTGTTTATCCATATCAGCCAAATCTTTTTCAGAAACAGAACCAAGTTTATTTACAAAATCTTTAACTTTATCTTTTTGCTCTTCGCTAACTAAATCCATTAATTTTGTATGTTGAGCAGAAACAACCATAAAACTAACACCAAAGATAGTATCTAATCTAGTTGTAAAAATAGGCCATTTTTTCCCATTTATTTCAAATAATATTTCATGACCAAAACTTTTACCAATCCAATTTTTTTGCATAGCTTTTGTTTTCTCAGGCCAATCCAAATCATCTATTTTCTCATATAATTCATCAGCATAATCAGTTATTTTCAAGAACCATTGTTTTAAGTATTTAATCTCAACTTTAGTATCATCATGTCTCCAACAATGACCATTTTCAACTTGTTCATTTGCTAAAACAGTATTACATTTTGGACACCAGTTTACACTAGACTCTTTTTGATAAGCAAGCCCTCTTTCCAACATCTTTAAGAAAATCCACTGGTCCCATTTATAATAATTAGGATTAGCACTTGACAAAACTCTACTCCAATCATAACTAATTCCCAACTGTTTTTGTTGTTTAATATAATTTTTAACAGATTTATCAGTATAATCTTTTGGATGTTCTCCTACTTGAATTGCAGCATTTTCAGCAGGCAAACCCAGCGCATCATAACCCATTGGGTGTAAAACATTAAATCCTTGCATTAACTTAAATCTAGCAAAAACATCACCAATAGTATAATTCCAAGCATGGCCCATATGTAAACCACTAGCAGAAGGATAAGGAAACATCTCTAATAAATAAAATTTTTCTTTTTTATTATTTTCATTAACTTCAAAAATTTTTTCTTTTGCCCACTTATCTTGCCATTTTTTCTCAATTAATTTAAAATCTAACTCTTTCATATAAAATTACAAAAAACAGAATTTAAATAATTTAGTATAATAAATAAGTTTAAAAAAACAGAATTAAAATAAGAATCTATGAATCAAATTTTAAATGAATTAAAGGAGCATGCACCATTTACAGCAATTGCGACTATTTTAGCTATAATTACTACAATTATATTAAGTCAATTCATCAATTATAACTCATCAGAAAATATTTTTGATTCATTACATTTAACTCACATATTATTTTCAGCATTTGCAACAACAACTGTTTTTTATCATAATAAAAAATCAATTAAATCTGCAATAATAATAGGAATTACAGGTTCTATAATAATAGGCTCTCTCAGCGATGTATTTTTTCCAGCATTAGGAGCTTTAATTTTTGGAATAAAAACCCATTTACATCTTCCTTTAATTGAAAAACCTATTTTAGTATTATTATCTTCTCTAATTGGAGTAAACTTAGGTATACTCATTAAAAAAACAAAATTACCTCATACATTTCATGTATTTATTTCAATTTTTGCAAGTTTATTCTATTTAATTAGCTTTAGTAATATTAATACTTTTATTGATTATCTAATCTCAATATTAATTGTTTTCTTTTCAGTTTTAATACCATGTTGTTTAAGCGATATAATCTATCCAAATTTATTTACAAAAAGAATTAATTAGGACATTTAATGTAAAATAATTTACCTTTAGGAGCATCAACATAACAACGAACTATTTTTTCTTCTTCAAAAGTTTTCCCTTCATAAATATAATAATTAGAATTATTTTTTCTAAAAACTTCTAAATTATCATAATTATCTAAATCAATATAAACGACATTATCATTTGAATAAATAACTTCTTCTACAGAATTAATATCATTACCATTTACAATTACATTTTCAAAATCATCCCCAGAATACATATTATAATATGCAGACACACTTGTAACTAATAAAAATAATATTAATAAAAAGGAATGTGTTTTTTTCATAAATAAAATAAAGCCTTTTAGTTTTTAAATGTTACTATATAATAGTAACTTATCCAAATAATTTATTCCAGAAAAGACCTAAAAAAAGTGCTCCACCTAAAACAAAAATTCCAATAACTATCATCAGGATAATATAAAACTTCTTTTGTTTATTGTCTTTAAAATCAAACAACTTTTTTTTATTTTCTTTTTTATTAGAATTCTCTTGAATTTTATTCTCTTGGGAAGAATCAAAACTTGGTATCTTACCATCATAATAAGCTCTTTGAGCAACTTTTAATAAAAATTGTGCATCATAACCCGCATTAACAAATGTTTGCATTGCATCTTGTAAACTTTCTCCTCTTTCAACAGCATTAATTAATCCACCAATAATTTCTTCAGCTTCACTGCTTCTTAAATTAGAAACACCTTCATCATCATTCATAATCTTAAAACACCCCCATTTTCCATTAAATGTGCGTTTTTTCCCTCCTTATAACCCATTTCTTTTAATAAACTAATCATAGGACCTGTTTTATCAAAACCACCATGAGAAGGAATAACATGTTTTGGTCTAACAATATTTAAAATATCTCTTAAATCTTCTCTTCCAGCATGACCTGAAACATGAACATCTCTAAAAATTCTAGGTTTATTCTTTTTTAATCTAGCTTCCATTTTTTTAAACTGCTCTTGATTAATGGGTGTAGGAATAACACTAGAAGAAAAAATAATATTATCTCCTTGATTTATTCTAAAAGGTAAATCATGTCTACTAAATCTCTCTAAAATAGAACCTGGTTCTCCTTGATGACCTGTACAAACAACCATGTATTTATCTCTATTTTTATTTACTTTATTCAAAGTCTTTTCTACTTGTTTACGATATTTTGAAATTTTAATATCTTGCAAAAAAGGGGCAATCTTAGAATTAATAGCAGCCTTAGAATATTTATCCATACTCCTACCTAAAAGAACTATTTCTCGATCAATTTTTTTACTAAATTCCACAATACTCTTAAGCCTAGCAATATGAGAAGAAAATGTTGTAACAACCATACCATTTTTTTGATTTTGAATTGTCAATAAAACCTCTTCAAGTAATGATCTTGCAATCTTTTCACTAGGAGTTTTTCTTTCAGTCCCAGAATATAATGAATCTACAATAAAACATAAAACACCCTCATCTGCAATTTCTCTTAAAACTTTATAATTAGGTTTTAATCCTAAAACAGGAGTATCATCCATTTTAAAGTCATTAGCATATAATATTACACCTTTTTCAGTATGAATTGCAATCATAACAGTTTGAGGAGTAGAATGAGTAATATTAATAAAATCAATTTTATATTTTTTATTTTTACCTTGCACATAAAAAGAAGTATTAGGATTTATAGAATAAACTTTATTTTTTAAGATTAATTTATTATCATCTAATAGACTCTTCAAAACATTAATTGTAAAAGGAGTTCCATAAATTGGAGCATTATATTTATCAGACATAAAAGGAATTGCACCAACATGATCTAAATGAGCATGACCAATAAATTGAGCTCTTACTTTATTACGAATATTTGAAATAACAGAATCATCTGGAATTGCTCCATTTTTTACTAAAATTTTTTCAGTCATAACTTTTTCTTTTTCTTGCATAGAAACAATAGAAGGTAAAAAAAAACCCTCATCAAAAATAAATGCATCGTCTTCTAATTCTACAACAACCATATTTTTTCCAACTTCAGAAAAACCACCAACAGTATGTACTTTCACCATCTTTAACTTAATTAAAATAAAAAATGAGAAGTATTTAAATTATTCGTAAAATAAAATTATAAAACACAAACCTTATAATTAAATAATACTAAAAAAAGATATGAATAATAAAAATAAATTCATCATTATAATTTTTTTAATCTTTATAATCTTATTTTTAACACAATTAAATTTTTCTCAAGCAATTAATTCTAAAGAAGAAAAAGTTACAACAGAAATTTTAGAAAAATTTGAAAAAGGTGAAGAAAAAATAAGAGTAATTGTTAATTTAAATGATAAAATTATTGAAAAAAAGTTTTTTGGATTAATGTCTTCAGAAAAAAAAGTGGATAGAAAAGATTTAATTAAAGAAACAAAAATCCAAGAAAAAGTAAAACACAATTTTATTTACAGTAACTCATTCTCAGCAGAATTAACTCAAGAAGAAATAAATCTCTTAATTGAAAAAGATGAAATACAAGGAATTTATATTGAACCTATATTCAAAACATTTTTACAAGATTCAGTAAATATAATAAATGCTTCTTCAACTTGGCCAATACAAATAGAAAACATTAATTTAACCGGTAAAGACCAAACAATTTGTATAATAGATACAGGAGTGAATTATAATCATCCAGATTTAGGAAATGGTTGTTATGGAAATAATGACCCAAGTTCAAATTGTAAAGTAATTGGAGGATGGGATTTTTGTGCAGATAATACTAATTGTAATACTGAAGATTCTGACCCCTTAGATGAAAGTGACTCAGGACATGGAACACATGTAACAGGTATAGCTGCAGCAAAAGGAACAATAAATGGAGTAGCACCAGATGCAAAAATAATTATGATAAAAGCAGCAAATTCTTCTGGAGATTTTAATTCAGGTAGTTTAGACGATGCTATTAATTGGTGTATTAATAATGCAACAAGATTTAATATTTCTATAATTAGTATGAGTCTTGGAGGAGGATTTTATAATAATTATTGTAACCCTTTTGGACTAGAAGGAATTACGAATGCAATAAATGCTGCAATAAATCAAAATATTAGTGTTATTGTTGCAACAGGAAACGAATATAATTTAACACATATTGCTTATCCTGCATGTATTCAAAAAACAATTAAAGTTGGAAGCACAATAAAAAACCCTGAATCAATTTCAGATTTTTCAAATCGTTGGGCATTAGACATGATTAATGCACCTGGAACATGGATTAATTCTACATTAATCAATGGTGGATATGGAACTAAACAAGGAACATCAATGGCTACACCACATATAGCCGGAGCAGTTGCAATAATAAATCAATATTTTAAAAGTCAAGGAATAACAAAAACTCCAACAGAGATTAATAATATTTTAACAAATTCAGGAAAAGTAATTTATGACTCTCTCTCAGAAAGAAATTATACACGAATTGATTTATTTTCAGCAATAGATGAAACTTCCCCACAAATAGAATTTACAGTACCAACAGAAGAAAATAATACTTTTTTTAAAAGAAATTGGATTTTTGTAAATACAAGTTTAACAGAAGACAATTTTAAGAATATAACATTTAATCTTTACAATCAAACAAGTAAAATTAATTCAACAAATTATAATGAAAAAATCTTATCAATAAATTGGACAAACTTAGAAGACGGAATTTATTATTACAATGTAACAGCTTATGATAATGCAAATAATTTAAACTTTACACAAACAAGGAAAATAACAATAGATAATACTGCTCCAATAATGGAACTAATTTTTCCTGAAAATCAAAAAATAACAAATAATTTTGAAATAAATTTCATTGGGAATTTTAGTGATTTAAATTTAAAAAATTCAACATTATATATTTGGAATTCAACAAATGAATTAATTAATCAGACAACAAAAGAAATAACAGGTCAAGAGAATCAAACAAATATTTTAGTTAATTTAACAAATACAAGTTATAATACTTATTTTTGGAATTATTATACATGTGATAATCTTAATAATTGTGCATTTAATGAGAATAATAATACTCTAATTATCTCAGAAATAAATATAGTATTAATAAGTCCAGAAGATAATAATTACACAAGATTAGAAGATATTACTTTTATTTGCAATTCAACATCTTATGGAACTAACCTAAAGAATATAACTTTCAATATTTGGAATAAAACTACAAATACATCAATTAATGAAACTACAATAAATTTAGAAGGATTAGAATTAAATGAATCTCAACAAATATTCAATAATAAATTGTTAAATGATGGAGAATATCTTTGGGGATGTATTACCTATAATGAAGGAGGATATTTTAACTCAAAAAATTATTCTATAAGTCGTTATAACACAGCACCAAATTTACAAATAAGTTCTAATGAGGTTACACAAAATAGCATAATAATAAAATTAAATTCTACAAGAGAAATAAATTATACTTTAGAAGGATCAGGAAATTCAATTACAAACTCAACATTTAGGAAGAATCATTCTATTATAATATCAGGATTAACACCTAGTACAACTTACTATTTTAACACAACATATTGTGATATATTAAACAATTGTAATAAAATAGAAAATAATAATTTTACAACACTAGAAGAATCAAGTGAACCCGAGGATAATCCACCATCTTCTGGGGGTAGTAGTGGGAGTTCAACTAGCACAACTTCTACACCAATATTAAGCGAACCAAAGATTAATTATGGAACTATAGAAAATCCAATTAATTCTACTCAATTAATTAAGGGATATACTACTACAATTAAAGAGAATATTTCAGTTTACTTTCAAAATAGTTTAAATCAAAAACATTTAATCAGATTAAATCAAAAAAATAATTTAAGTGCAATTTTTACAATTCAAAGTGAACCAATATTAGTAGAAATAAAATTAAATGAAACAAAATTTATTAGTCTGAACTCACCTTATTTTTATGATTTACAAATAAAATTAATACAAATTAATCCTGAGATTAAAATAGATATAAAAGAAATTTATTTCCCAACAAATTATATTGAAACACCAAATACAAATAATTCAGTTTATTTAGAAGATTTAAAAAATAATGAAGAAGAAAAACAAGAAACATTAAAAGTAATAATTTTTTCAACAATAACAATAATCTTTTTAATAATAATAATACTCTTAATTAAAAGTTTAATTTCTAAAAATGAAGAATAAACAATTAAAATTAAAACCTTCAGCAAGAGATAAAAGAAGATATTTATTAATAAATGAAAAATCAAATGAAAGAATTGAAGAAGTTTTATTAAAATATTTAGGTATTTTGGGTTTTGCAAAAGCATCATATTTACAAGTAAAGAATAATAAAATAAAAGATAAAATAATTGGTTCTTGCCTTAGAAAAGAATTAATAAATATAAAAACAGCTCTAACTCTAGAAGGTATTAAAGTAGAAAAAGTATCAGAAACAATAAAGAGGATATATGAATAATATAAAAAGCAAAACCTTTTAAATCAAAAAAATAACAATTAATTATGGCATTTAAAATTAATGTATCTCATAAAGGAAAAACATATAAAGTTGAAACTGAAAACGAAGATTTAGTAGGTTTAAGTATAGAAGAAGAAATTAAAGGAGAATTAATTTCATCAGAATTAAAAGATTATATTTTAAGAATAACAGGAACATCAGACAAAGCAGGATTATGTGGATTACCTAATATTCTCGGACCAAGATTACATAAAGTTTTATTAAGTTATGAAAGAGGAATGCATAAAAGACCAAAAAAAGAAGGTAAAAAACAAAGAACAAACAAAAATCCAAAAGGCTTAAGACTTAGAAAAACAGTGAGAGGAAAAGAAATTTCTTTAGATACAGTTCAAATTAATACAAAAGTCTTAAAAGAAGGTTCTAAAAAATTCGAAGAATTAATAACACCTAAACAAGAAGAATAAACTCAAATAAACTTTTAAACTCTTTTTTATATTCTTTAATTATGGAACAAATAGATATCTCTAAAATAAAAACAATAAATATTGGAATAGTAGGTCACATTGATCATGGAAAAACAACCCTATTACAACAATTATCAGGAAAATGGGCAGATACACATTCTGAAGAATTAAAAAGAGGAATTACAATTAAGTTAGGTTATGCAGATGCATTAATTCGAGAAGAAAATAATAAATTAACTATTGATAAAAATAGCCAAGGTAAACCAAAAAGATATATTACTTTTATTGATGCACCAGGTCATGAAATGTTAATGGCAACAATGCTTTTAGGTGCTTCAATTATAGATGCTGCAATATTAGTTGTTGCTGCAAATGAAGGAATAAAACCACAAACACAAGAACATTTAACAGCATTAGAAGCAAAAAATATTAAAAATATAATTATAGCCCAAAATAAAATTGACTTAGTTACAAAAGAACAAGCACAAGAAAATTACAAAAAAATAAAAGAATTTCTAAAAGGTACTATTGCTGAAAATGCTCCAATAATTCCAATTTGTGCTCAACAAGGAATAAATTTAGAAGCTATTTTTGAAGAATTATGTAAATTAGAAATACCTAAATTCAATAAAGAAGATAAACCTATATTCTACATCGCAAGAAGTTTTGATGTTAATAAACCAGGAACACCAGTTGAACAATTGCATGGAGGTATATTCGGTGGAGTATTAAAACAAGGTTCATTAAAAGTTGGAGATACAATTGAAATTAAACCAGGTTATAGTTATAAAAAACATAATGAATTAAAATATAAAACAATTTATTCTAAGATAATTTCATTACATAAAGGAAACTATAATTTAAACCAAGTATTTCCTGGTGGGAGTATAGCAATTGAAACTGAGTTAGATCCAACATTAACTAAAGCAGATTCTTTATCTGGAGCAGTAATTTCAACTAAAAATAATCTACCAGAAATTATAGATAAAATAAAAATAGATTATAAATTATTTAAAAAAATGCAACAAGATTCAAAAATAGAAGAAATTCAAGATTTAAAAATAAGTGAAATGTTAATGTTAAGTGCAAATACTTCAATTACAGTAGGTAAAATAATAAAAAAGAATAATAATGAAATTGAATTAGAATTAAAAATACCAATTGTACCACTAAAAAACGAACCAATAGGAATTGCAAGAAATATCAATGGTCATTGGAGACTAATTGGCTATGGAAATTTAAGATAATTTTATAATAATTTTTTTTGTTCATCTTCAAAACTTATTTCATCTTCTTCAACAGGAACTCTTACTAAATCACTCACATAGTCGCTATCATTTAAATTAATTAATTTCACTCCTTGAGTTGCTCTACCAATAATTCTAATATTTTTTAATGACATTCGAATAACAATACCTTTGTGAGTTGTAACAATAATAGTATCATTTTCTGTAACACAAGTAGAACTGATTACATTACCTGTTTTTTCACTTAATTTCATATTTATAACTCCCTTACAAGCTCTTCCAGTTAATCTATAATCTTCAATAGGACTTCTTTTTCCATAACCTTTTTTAGTAATTGTTAAAATAGAATAATCTTCTTTTTGTTCTAATGGTAAAACATCTAAACTCACGACAAAATCTCCTTTATTTAATTTAATACCTGTCACACCATAACTTGCTCTTCCCATTAAACGAACTTCATTACTATTAAATCTAATAGCTTGACCATTACTAGTTACAAGTAAGACTTCTTGATTTGCTTTAATATATCTAACATCAATTAAAATATCATTTGATTCTAAAACTTTAATTGCTTTAATTCCACCCTTTCTTGGAGAACTAAATGCAGACAATTCAATTCTTTTAACAATACCTTTTTTTGTTGCCATAATTAAATAATCTTTAAAATTTTTAACAGAAATAATTCTAGTTACTTGTTCATCCTTTAAATCTAATAAATTAATTATTGCTTTTCCTTTAGCATTCTTTGAATTTTCTGGAATTTCGTATGCTTTTATCCAATGAACTTTTCCTTTATTAGTAAAACATAACAAATAATCATGTGTTGAACAAGTCAATAACTCTTTAACAAAATCATCTTCAGTAAGACCACTTCCAATTACTCCTTTTCCACCTCTTTTTTGTTCTTTATATTCACTAACATCAATTCTTTTAATATAACCTTTCTCAGTAACTGTTACAATTACATCTTTTTTATCAACTAAATCTTCCTCTTCAAAATCACTAATTTCACCAACAATTTTTGTTTTTCGCTTATCTCCATATTTTTCTTTTAACTCATTTAAGTCTTCTTTAATTAAATTTAATATTTCTTTTTCATCATTTAATATTTTCCTTAATTTTTCAATTAATTTAATTAAATTAGATTCTTCGTCTTTAATTTTATCATATTCTAAAGAGGTTAATTGACTCAATTTCATTTCAAGAATTGCATCAACTTGTTTAACAGTTAAACTATATCTTTTTATTAATCCTTCTTGAGCTTCACTTTTAGATTTAGATGCTCTAATTAATTTTATAACTTCATCAATATTTGATTGTGCTACTAAGAGCCCTTCAACAATATGTAATCTATTTTCAGCCTTATCTAAATCAAATTCTTTAGTCTTTCTAATTACTTTTTGTCTATGAGAAACATAAACTTGAATAATTCTCCTTAAACTTAATAGTTCAGGTTTTCTATCAACTAAAGCCAACATATTAACATTAAAACTTGTTCTCAGATTAGTATACTTATAAAGTCTATTTATTGTAAACTTTGGATTTGAATTTTTTCTTAATTCAATTACAACTCTAACTTTACCCTTACTAGATTCATCTCTTATATCACTAATATCAGGTAATTTTTTATCTTTGACTAAATTTGCAATTTGTTCAACTAATTGTGCTTTATTCACTTGATAAGGAATTTCACTAATAATTATTTTTAATTTTTTAGTTTTCTTTTCTTCTTCAATTTCAACTTTTCCTTCTACAATTAATTTTCCTTTTCCAGTTTCATAAACTTGCTTTAGTTCACCACTAATTACTCCACCAGTAGGAAAATCAGGAGCTTTTATTTGTTTAATTAATTCACTGTCTTCACAATTAGGATTTTCAATATATGTTAAAATAGAATCACAAACATTATTCAAATTATGAGGAGGCAAATTTGTAGCCATACCAACAGCAATACCACTTCCACCATTTAATAAAAGATTTGGTAATTTACCTGGAAGAACAATTGGTTCATCCATGGTATTATCATAATTTTTCATCATAGGTACTATACCTTCTTTATCAATATCTAATAATAATTCATCACTTATTTTTTGCATTTTAGCTTCAGTATACCTTGAAGCAGCAGCACTATCTCCATCCATAGAACCAAAATTACCTTGACCTAAAACCAAAGGATATCTCATTGAAAATGGTTGAGCCATTCTAACCATTGCATCATAAATTGCAGCATCACCATGTGGGTGATACTTACCCATAGCATCACCTACAATTCTACCTGATTTTTTTGTTTGTTTATTATGGAATAAACCCATTTGATGCATAGACCATAAAATTCTTCTATGAACTGGTTTTAAACCATCTTCAGCACTTGGTAAAGCTCTAGCAACAATAACACTCATTGCATAATTAAGGTAAGCCTGTTTCATCTCAGGACTAATTTCACTATCAATCAATTCTTTTGCATTAATTTCTTTTTTTATTTTTTCTTTATTCCTTAAATATACAGAAGATTCGCACTCTGCTTTGTCTAAGTCTTTTATATTATTAACTCCTTCATCTTCAACAATTTCAGGACTATTATTTAAATTTGGATCACAAAATTCATCAATATTAATATCTTCTTCACTCATCTTTTTTTCTCCTTTTTATTTAAATCTTTTTTATCTTTAACGATTAACAAAGGAAAATCAACTCCATTATTTTTACATTTATTACACTCAATTCGTGGTACTAATCCAAAAAGATTCTTTAATTTAAAGACAAATTGTACATCAGTACTTTTACAATTTGGGCAAAATTTAACTTTTAATGGTTTTTCATTTTTACAGTTACAATTATTAATAGAACATTCTTCTTCGCCACAACAATTAAATTTTAATTCTTTATTTTTTTTAACCATTTTACAAATCAACCTCTGCTGAATCAGCATTTTGTTCTATAAATCTTCTTCTTGGTGCAACAGAATCTCCCATCAATAATGAAAAAGTTTGATCAGCCAAAACAGCATCATTAATATTTATCTGTTTTAATCTTCTTGTTTTAGGATTCATAGTTGTATCCCACAATTGTTCATCATTCATTTCACCTAAACCTTTAAATCTACTAACCTCACCTTTACTACCTAATTCTTTTAATTTAACTTTCAATTCATCACTTGAATAAACATAATAATCTTTATTTCCTTTTTTGATCTTATAAAAAGGAGCAACTGCAACAAAAATATTTCCTGAATCAATCAATTGAGGAGTATACCTGAAAAAGAAAGTTAATAATAATGTTTTAATATGAGCCCCATCAACATCAGCATCGGTCATAATAATTATTTTACTATATCTTAATTTAGAAATATCAAATTGTTCACCTACACCTGTACCTAAAGCAGTGATTATATTTGAAATCATTTCACTACCTAAAGCTTTTGAAGGATTTGACTTTTCTACATTTAATATTTTTCCTCTTAGAGGTAATATTGCTTGATATTCTCTATCTCTTCCACTTTTAGCAGTACCCCCAGCAGAATCACCCTCTACAATATATAATTCAGTATTTTCTGTTTTTTTAGAAGAACAATCAGCAAGTTTTCCAGGAAGTCCTCCACCAGTTAACTCATTTTTCCTCCTAACTAATTCTTTTGCTCTTCTAGCAGCTTCTCTTGCTTTCAATGCACTTAAACATTTAGTAATAATATTTTTTGCAACACTAGGATTCTCTTCAAAAAATTCATTTAATGCAGAAGAAGCAATAGAATCAACTAAACCTTTAACTTCTCCATTACCTAATTTTGTTTTTGTTTGACCCTCAAATTGTGGTTCTGAAAGTTTTAAAGAAATAACAGCAGTTATTCCTTCTCTAACATCATCACCTGATAATTTTTGTCCACTCTTTAATTGACCTTTCTTAGTCGCATAATCATTTATTACTCTTGTTAATGCACTTTTTAATCCAATAACATGAGTTCCACCTTCAACAGTATTAATTGTGTTTACAAATCCTTGAATATTCTCAATATAAGATTCAGTATACTGAACTGCAACTTCTACAACTGTTTTTCCTTCCTGTTTTTTAAAATAAATTGGCTTTTGGTGAAGAGGTTTTCTAGTTCTATTTAACCATTTAACAAATTCACTTAATCCACCTTCATAAATAAATTCAATTTTTTTAAAAGGTGTTGTTCTTTTATCCTTTAAAATTATTTTTAGACCTGCATTCAAAAAGCACATCTCTCTAAACCGAGTAATTAATGTTTGAAAATCAAAAAGAATATCTTGAAAAATAGTTTCATCTGGTAAAAAAGTTACCTTTGTTCCACTATCATCTCCCTCATATTCACCAATAACTGTTACATCATTTATAGGTTTTCCAATTTCATAACTTTGAGTATAAATTTTACCTTCTTTTTTTACTTCAATAGTCATTTTCTTTGATAAAGCAGCTACAACAGAAATACCTACACCATGTAAACCACCACTAACAGCATAAGCCTTTCCATCAAATTTTCCACCAGCATGAAGTTTAGTTACTATAATTTCCATAGCAGATTTCTTGTAAACAGGATGTATATCAACAGGCATACCACGACCATTATCTTCAACACAAATAGAACCATCACTATTCAATGTAACTTCAATAGTATTACAGTATCCTATCATATGTTCATCTACAGCATTATCAACAACTTCCCAAACTAAATGATGCAAGCCATATTTATCTGTAGAACCAATATACATCCCAGGTCTTTTTCTAACAGCTTCTAAACCTTCTAGAACTTTGATACTTTCAGCAGAATATTGTTTATCAATCATCTTTGAATAGACCTCTTTTATACACACAAAAAACAAAGAAGGTTTATAAACATTTGTATTATTATATTAAGTTTTACCGTCGCTAAAGAGAAAAATAATCTCATACAAGAATTTAAAAGTAACAAACACTTTTACTTAAGTAATTAATATGAATAAAGAAAAAATTCCTGCAAAGTTCAAAGTAAATAATCAAGATTTCATAGTTGAAGAAATAACAAAAGATGAAAAAATTTGTAGTGTTAATCTAAATTCTTCAGACAAAATAGAAATTCCAGAAAAGCCTATTGATTCAAAAAGAGAATTTTTATGGTGTGAATTCCAAAAACAAAACATAGACCAATTTAGAGCATTAAAAGAATTTTCTTCACAAATTAGAAAAGGACTACAAGCAATAGGTTTTGCAGGAACTAAAGATAAAAATGCAATAACCTGCCAACAAATATCTATTTTCAACCCAGATCTTGAATTAATAAAAAATTTTAAACATAATAACATTCAAATAAAAAATTTTCACTGGGAAAAAAGAAAAATAAAAATAGGTTATCTAAAAGGGAATCATTTTAAAATAACATTAAGAGCAATTGAAAAAAAAGATTCTATTCAAATAATTAGTACAATAAACAAAACAAAAAACTTTCCAAATTATTTTGGCCCACAAAGATTTGGGAGTGTAAGACAAAATAATCCTCAAATAGGAAAATTAATTATAAAAAGAAAATTTAAAGAAGCAATTAATACAATATTAACACAACAAAGTCAAAATGAAAGAACTGAAGTTAATGAAGCAAGAAAAAGATTATCTCTTGAAAAAGACTATAAAAATGCATTAACTTATTTCCCAGAATACTTAAAATTTGAAAGACAAATATTAAACTATTTAGTCCAAAATTCTGAAGATTATATTGGAGTAATTAATAAAATTGAAAGAAAACAATTTTTAATGTACATACATTCTTTACAAAGTTTATTATTCAATCAGATTTTAGAAAGTGCTCTCTTAGAAAAAATAGACTTTAATATAAAAGGACAACAAAAAATACCATTATTTGGTTATAAATCAAATATTGATTCTGGAAAATTAGGAGAAATAGAAGAAGAAATTTTAAATCAAAATAATATTCAACTACAAGATTTTAATATCCAAGAAATACCTTACTTAAGAGTTAGAGGTGATTTAAGAAACGCATTAATTTCAGTTGAAGATATAATTGCAGATTCAGAAGACGACGAATTATTCCCAGAATCAAAAAAGGTAATCTTAGAATTTTCTTTACCTAGTGGAGTTTATGCAACAACATTTCTAAACATATTTTTTGAGTTAATTGAAGAAAAAAGACAATCATAAAACTTATAAATTACTTAAACTCATTTTAATTATCCTCCTGTAGCTCAACGGTAGAGCACGCGGCTGTAGAATAATGTGGACATGGCACTATTTTTGTGCATAAGAATGAAACATAAATTAGCCCGTAACAAAAAGGCTTTGTAAATGCAGAGCCCGCGGTGTTCCCAGTTCGATTCTGGGCAGGGGGATTTAAAATAAACTTCTCTTACATAATTGTTCTATTTTATCTTTAAAAATTCTTGCTTCTTTTTCACCTATTGCAATTATTTCATTTTTTTTTGCAAAGTCGGCAGTAGTTATATTTTTTAAATTTGGCGATAAATAAACATCAGAGTTTTCTTTAGCATATTGTATATTACTTGGATTACTCTGTAAAATAAGCATTGATTTTAACAATACCCTTGTAAGGGAAGGTAATTCTTTTTCTTTAATTAATTTAGGATTTTTTAAAAAATCGGCATCAGGTAAATATATATTTGAGACATTTGATGTAATAATAATATCACATTTATCCTTTATTAAGCTTAAAGGAATATTATTTGTTAAACCTCCATCAACAAGAATATAATCATTAACATTAATTGGATTAAAAATTCCAGGAATAGACATACTTGCTCTAACAGCAATAGCAATACTTCCTTCTGAAAAAATTAATTCTTTTCCTGTTTCTACATCTACGGCATTAACAAACAAAGGAATTTTTGTTTCATCAAAGTTTTTATTTTGATAAATTTCTTCAAACAACTTTAAAATTTTATCTCCTTTAATTAAACCTTTTTTAGGAATAGTAGGATCTAAATATTTGTAAAGTTTTAATTCATCAGCTTTTTTCTCAATTTCAGAAGCACTCATACCTAAAGCATAAGCTGCACCAATAATTGCACCCATACTTGTCCCAGCAATATAATCAGGTTTAATTTTTAATTCATCTAAAACTTTCAAAATACCTATATGAGCATAACCTCTTGCTCCTCCCCCACTTAATACTAAACCTAATTTCTTTTTTTTAAAAAACATTTTATCTTTATTTTTATTTAACTAATTTTATCTCCACTAAATCTTGATTGTTCTCCAGGGATTACTCCTCCTAATTCCATTGGTAAAGTTGTAAAACCAGCACCATAGATTGAATGATGCATTTGTGGATTTATTGCACCTTGACCTCCAAAATATCCTCCTTGAAGTCCTTGAGTTTGACCCCAATATGAATCTGACTTAAGTCCATAAATAGGAGAACCCAAAGCACTTAAACTTAAAGGATAAGGAGAACTTTTAAATTCTTTTACAAAATTACCTGCTTCAATAATTTTCCTCATATTTTTATATTGCCCATTTTTTTCTAATTCTTCTAAAAGTTGTTTAAATGGTACATTTCCCATTCCCGGAGGCAAATGAGTATCAGCATAACCAAAATTATCTGTTAAATGAATATGCTTTACATAATCTTTAACTTTTTGAGTTTCTTTAACTAAATCTTCATCATTAAAACCAGATTTTTTCATAATATTCAAGTGACCTACATCCCAAGTCATACCAATTTTCTCATTAGCAATTTCTTCAGCCTTCTTTTTATCCATTCTTTTTTCATTAATTAACCAATTTGTAAATTTTTCTCTAGATTTATCAACAATTTCTTTCATTTGATCTCCTCTAGAAAAAGCCATACCTTCATACATATTTTCAATTGCAATCATTGGAGAACCTTTTTTAAATTTATCATAAGATCTTATTGCTAAATCACCAAAAGTATCTGCTGTTTTATCTAATGCAAAGACTTCAACATCTTCATAAACTTTAGGAGAACCAAAATTAGAATCTATCTTACCTGTTTTAGGATCTATTTTAGGTGTAGTAATAGTATTTAACTTTTGAATAGATTCTTGGAGAAGACGATTATAATTAATAGGAGCTAAAATTTCATCTCCTGAAAAATAATTTAATTTATTAGAATAATCTCTAGCTAAGTTCTTTAATTCTTCTCTTTGTTTATTACTACCATATTTAAATGCCTTTTCAAAAGCATTATGAAATGTTAATTGAATGTTATCATTAAATATTTGGGCTTGTTGAATTTTTGAAATCGCTTCTCTTTGACCATGATCTAATTCAATTTCTTT
>Ga0334896_1000440_pt1 | contig 51416 bp, 60 predicted proteins | sample GraSluR3_MG_8_FD_207734 | JGI IMG/M metagenome (GOLD analysis project Ga0334896, IMG submission 207734) | Sludge microbial communities from methane-producing bioreactor in Wageningen University, Netherlands - Granular Sludge_27_06-R3 | ecosystem: Engineered > Bioreactor > Anaerobic >... | reverse complement strand
TTTGGAGAGCCGGATACGTTTTCGGACCGAAGCAGGAGCGGACCATAACGGTCACCGAAACCGGCTACGCCGAAATTAAAGCCTGCCAGGCCCTGGCCATTTACGAGCCCGGAATCAGATGTGACCACCCGGGCTGCGGATTCATAGCCAAGAGCGAAGGAGGACTCCGGTTCCACAAAAGGATTCACGATAAAAGCAGACACGGAAACAGGCAAGAAGAATAAACCAGAAGGAGTGATCCAGAATGAGCATGAGCTGGAAAAGAGCGAACGACACCTTAACTGCAGCTTTAGGCGGAGGAGCCACACCACACATTTTGCTGCACACCGGCGATCCGGGACCAAACGCGGCCTCAAACGTGGCCCAATACGACTCGAGCCCGATCGCCAGAAAAGCGATCGCATTTGGCGATGGCCCAGAAGCGCATCCCTCGAATACAGAGCAGCGAGCTTTAAACACCGCCGGAGCGGAGCCCGCCGTCGAGTGGACCGGCAGCCAGATTGATGCCGCCCAGGAAATCACCCATTTTTCGATCTGGAGCGCGTCAACCGCTGGACAGGTTGAATTTATCGCAGCCGTAGCCACACCTAAAACCACCGGCTCCGACGGCGTCCGGATCGGCATCGGAGACATCGAAGTAGCGATCGGCGTATTTGCGAAAGAGCCCGCCTAAGGGAGGCATAGCAAATGAGCGATAACATTAGGATTTACAAAGACAGCCCTACCGCCGGAGGCACCAACGGCACCCTGGTCTCGACCGGGACCGGAGCCTCGCCGATCGAATCAGGCTACATTTTGGCACCCGGATCGGACTACACCGAGGGAGAATGGATCAAGCTCGCCCTGCGCTGCCAATCGGGCTACAAAACCGTAGAGGCAAGCAGCCGCCACGCCAGAGTAACGATCGAGGATTCGACCCACGTTACCAAATGGCAGCTGGCACCGGACAACGCAGGCACACCAGGAACCCCGATGTCCTGGGGAGCATCCCTTGATTTCGCCTCAGAGATCGGAGCAACAAATACCATCTTTTGGGCCAGAGCCAGAGTTCAGACCGGAGAGGGCGCCGCGAACGATACCTCGGTCGATATCGAGGTAAACGCAGCGCTGGCCGCAGCCTAAACAAGAAGCAGGAGAGCTGCCGATGGCGACCGTTAATTTTGATTACAAAAAAAGCTGGAGTGGAGAAGGGACGCAGGGGAACATTCTCATCGAGAGGTTTCCCGCGTCCGACCTTTACCCGGGCAGCGGCACCTACCCGATGTTCGCCTACCAGGAGCGGATCATGTATTTGGAGTGGGAGATCGGAGGGACGGTCGCCGGGCGCCAGATCATAACCGACAAAAGCAATATGGACACCGACGAAATTACGACGGTCGTCACCCTGGCAGCCGGAGTAGGAACCGGGACGATCCAGAAGCTGCATTGGTATGCAGGCATCGACGCCACAGCTACGATCGGCACCGGAATTTTGGTCGTTACGGAGGAGCCGAACCAGGCCAAAGCCTCCGGAGACATTTGGGTTATCACCAGGATCGACCAATGGGAAGAAGAAGCGGTCCCGAACACCTACACCGCGGACACCGTCCGCACGATCGCAAATTCAAACACCTACGCAGCCGATACCAGGCGCCAGGTCATTGAAACCGGGACCTACCCAGGCGACACCAAGAGAGAGATCGCCGCGAACAATTCATACGCCGCGGACACAAAAAGGCAGATCACCGAAAGCGGAGAATATGCCGGAGACACCGAGCGCCAGGTCATTGAAACCGGCAATTACGAAGCGGACACCGAAAGACAAATCATCGAAACAGGCGCCTACGCGGCAGACACCGAGCGCCAGATTTACGAGCCGGGACTCTATGCCGCGGACACCGAGCGACTAATTTTGGAGCCAGGCACCTACGAAGCTGATACCGAGCGCCAAATAATAGAGCAGGCCGATTACCAGGCAGACACCGAGCGCCAGGTTTTAGAACCGGGCCAATATGCGGCAGACACCGAAAGAGAAATTTTAGAGCCCGGGACCTACCCGGCAGACACGGTCAGGCAGATCACCGATTACATTAGCCTGGCCGGAAAAACCGCGACGGCAACCAGGACCGACGCCGCACTAAACACGGCGATCACCCTTACCGGAAAAGCACCAAGCGCGACCCGGACCGCAGCGGGAATAAGCGTTATTGTCACCCTAACCCAGAAAACAAGCAGCACGACCAGGGCCACGATCGTCATGGATACCCAGGTCGGCATTCACATTAGATCACCGAGCAGCACCAGGGCAACTGCAGAACTCACCCTCATTTGGGCCATTACGGAACCAGCAACCGAGATCGCAAATACGCGGGCCACCCTCCACGGCCAAGGCGTATTTCCCGCGGAGGTGGCGTAAATGGCCTGGATAAGACCAACCTCACACACAGCTAACGGATGGACCTCACCCGAAAACGCCTACGACGGAAATACCGGGACCAGCGCCAGCTACAGCATCGCGCGAAACGCCTGGTCGCCCTACCTCGAGATGCACTTGGCATCAGCGGTCATTAGCGATATTAGATTTTACACCAGCCGCCAGAAATCCAAAGTAACCCTCGTCCAGACAGATGTTTATCACGACGGCGCCTGGGATAACGTTTATCAAGGGGAACCGGCAGACGGCGGATCATCGGTCCTGGTCCAACTGGACCAAAATTATGAAATAACCGGAATTAGGCTGAGATTTTATTCCACAGCAACCGGACGGACCGCCTACATCCATGATACTGAGTTATTCGAGGTCGAAGCGGCGCCAACGTTGTTGGCCGGAAGGTCGGCTACGACAACCAGGTCAAGCGGAACCCTCACCAGCGGAATTACTTTAGCCGGGCGAACCGGCAGCAGCACCAGGGCTACGGTAAACATAAGCTCGGCCAGCTACTTTAACAATAACAGCAGCCGGACGGCCACCAGGACCGCGGCAGCGATTGAAAGCATTGTGACCTTAAGCGGAAGAGCAGCCAGCACGACCAGGTCAACCGTAACGCTCCAGGTCGTCGAACCGACCGAAATCGAAGGGCTTTCCCAGACCGGGACCAGGAGCACCCTGGCCATGGAGACCCAGATATCGCTGGCCGGGAGGAGCTCCGGCACGACCCGGACCACCGCAGCGATTGAAAGCACCGCCCGAATCAGCGGTAAATCGAGCAGCCCCACCCGGGCCACCGCGGCCCTGCAGCTAATAGAACAGGTCGAGATGGCCGGGAGCTCATTAACACAGACCAGGGAAACGACAGAGATCACACCACAGGAAGAGGCAGCCGCGGTCTATTTCGAATACCGCGAAATAAGCGATCCGGAAAATGCATGGCAAGAGACGGAAAAACAGCGCCTTGAAGAAGCCGGGCCCTTCCAGGAAACCATAACCGACCTGGTGGCCGATACCGATTACGAATTCCGGGCTGTGCTGGAAACAGGCGGAGAATTATACTATGGCGATATCCTCAGCTTCCAGACCAGCGGAGAACCGATACCGGAAGAAATTGAAGGACGCAGCGCAACCGGGACCCGGGCCACGGCAGAGATCGAGGCCGCCTTGCACTTGGCAGGAATAAGCCAAGCGGCGACCAGGGCGACAGCCGCCCTCGAAAGCGACATAGAGCTCGCCGGAGATTCGCGAACTACGACCCGCAGCGAAGGTGACATTATCGCCAGCAGGAGGATCACCGGCAAGAGCTTAACGGAAAGCCGCGGGACCGCCAGCCTGCAAATAGGCATAACCGAACTGAGCGGCAGGTCAACCAGCGAAGCCAGAGCCAGCCTGGCCATTGAAACCGCCACAGGGCTAAACGGCAAGTCAGCCACCGGGACCCGGGCAATCGCAAAGACAACCAGCCAGGTAAGCATAAACGGGCGGTCAGCGACCAGCACCAGAACAGCCGCGCTCCTGACTACCGGCACGAAAATAGCCGGACGATCGGCGACAGCAACCCGGGCCAGCGCGATCACCGAGAACACCATCGCCCTGACCGGAGCTTCAAGAACGATCACCCGGGCCCAGGGCTCGATCGACGGCTCGACGCATCTGAGCGGACGCACATTAACAGCCACCCGGGCGACCACCGAGATCGAAAGCCTCACCGGAATTGATGGCCGCTCGAGCAGCACGACCCGGGCGGAGGTAGCGCTCGAATCTGGGACCAGCCTCGCCATGCGGTCGGCCACAAATACCCGGGCGGAAGCAGCGCTCGAAACCGAGACAACTTTAAGCGGCAGGAGCACCACAGCCACCCGGAGCTCCCTGGCCATTGAAATAATGCCCATCGCGCTAAGCGGACGCAGCAGCACACCGACCAGGGCCATAGCCTACACGGAAATAGACAACACCATCACCCTCAGAGGCAGGAGCTCAACCGGGACCAGGAGCGCGATCGGCCTCGAAACCCAGATCGGGCTCGCGGTCGATTCCAGGACGGCAACCCGGGCCAGCGCGGAAATAAGCACCGCGGAGCTGATCAAAGGCGAATCGAGGTCCGGCACCAGGTCTATCGCAGCGATAGACGCAGCCATACCGATCAACGGAGAATCAAAAAGTAGCACCAGGGCGACCGCCAGCCTGGAAGTAGCGACAGCCCTAACAGGCAAAAGCACAACCGGCACCAGGGCCCGGGCGGAATTAAGCTCGCCCGATTACGAAATGTTAAGCGGCGCCAGCCGGACAGCAAACAGGGCCACCGCTACGCTCGAAGCCCAGGTAAACCTGAGTGGAAATGCCACAGCACCGACCAGGGCGACGGCAGACATTTCGATCGCAACGCCGGTCAGCGGGACCAGCCAGACAGCAACTCGGGCGGAGCTGGCCGTCGAAACGGAAATAGCGCTTGCCGGAAAGGCCAGCGCCGGGACCAGGACCCAGGCTGACATTGAAGCAGCAATCATCCTCGCGGCAGAGAGCAGGACCGCAAACAGAGCCCAGGCCGCGATAGAATTGGCAGCAAACCTTAGCGGAAAGAGCACGACCGGGACCAGGGCGGAAGCCCGGTTGATAACCGACGCGGAAGCCATAACCGGGCGGAGCTTTACCAATTCTCGAACTAATGCTAAAATTAAGACAGTTATTCCGACGATCGAGCCGGAAGAAATTTACCTGGTAGCGCTACCAGCCGACTTTTATCTAAACGAAGAAGCGGACCAGTGGAGAATAAAGGCAGCGGAGCCGGACTTCATTTTGAGGGAGTTGAAATTATGAGATCATTCATCAAGGGCGCCATAAGGGAATTAGCGATCGAGGTCCGGAGGAAATCATGCGAGGACGAATTCACGATCGAATCCGGCAGCTACGAGGTAAAGAACAGCGCGATGGAAGTTGTCCAGGAGGGAACCCTTTTCATCGACGGCCACCGGGCCTCGTTTTTGGTGGACACCACCCTCGAGGGATACGTGATCAACCAGACCTACACGCCTTATTGGACGATCGCGATTGCGGAAATGGAGAAGGTGATCATCGAGAAAATCAGCCCCTTCGTGATTACGGAATAAAGGGAGGAAAGAGCCATGGCAGCGCCAGAAGAATATTACAGCAGCGTAAAGGACGTAATTGATACGACCGGGATACAGGCCCAGGACCTTGGATTTCCAACCGACGACCTGATGAAGGACTGGATCGGCGCCCGGCTAATTGAAATCAAGGATATGATCGACCGGGACCGCAACCGGGACTTCGCCGCGGAGGCAGCCGAAAAAGGGACAGACATTCCACCCGGGATTCACGGCATCGCGCTCCGGATGATGAGCAACCTGGTCGGCGCCGCAACGCTGCGCCGAACCACGCCAATTATCAGAGTAGACGACTTTACGATCAAGGGCCTGGAGGACCAGGTATTCACCGAGCCGATCAGAAAAGACCTGCGCCGCTTCCCGGCAAAATTAGACGGCATCATAAGGCGGCTCGGATTCGTGGTCATGACTAAAAACGGAGCGGCAGCGGAGGAAGAGGAATAAAAAATGCCTAACCCGCCGATACAATACGAGGTCGAATTTAACGATGAGGATATCCGCCGCTTCGCGGAGCTGGCCACCCAGGTTTTCAGCCGGGCCACAGAGCTGCTCGCCCAGGAAGTTTGGGGAAACATCATGCGGGAGTCACCGACGGACCACGGACGGCTCGCGGGCAGCTTCGCGATAGAGCAAATAAACGATTACGATTGGCGGATTTACACCAACGTCGAATACGCGCTCTGGGTTCACGAAGGAACCGGAATCCACGGACCGACAGGGCAGAGAATCGTCCCGGTCCAGGCCAATGTTTTAGTTTTCGACTGGCTCGGGAAAACCTGGTTTTTAAGGTCGGTAGAAGGACAAAAACCTAACCCATACGCGGACCGGGCGATCGACCAGGCAGACAGCCGGGTAGAAGAATTTGTCGCCAGAGCGATGAGGGAAACGGGGGCAGCATAAATGCCAGAGCTGATAAGTTTAGACAAAGCCTTAGAAGGAATCATGGACGGAATCATGGACAGGCTCAAACCGGCGATCGGAGCGGGCAACGCGCTCGAGGGCGTCAAAACCCTGATCCGCGGAGACCGGAGCAGACCGGCGCCGACGACACCAGCAATTTGGGTAAGAAGCCTCACCGCATCATGCGACCAGAGCCAGCGGAGCTACACTGAAAAATGGACGCTAAACGTTTTAGTTTTAGCGATAGTCAAAAACAACGATCCGGAAAAAGGCTACATGGAAGCAACCACCCTGGCAGCCCGGGCCCGGAGCGAAATTTTAAAAGACAGGACCCTGGGCAAGAGGGCCTACATCCAGGATGTCAGGAGCGGAAATTTCGAGATGGGCGGACCAAACCTACAGAACGAATCGCTATTCGCAGCGACAGCAACCATCGAGGTCCATTTCGTCATTTTAGAGAACAACCCTTAAACGGAGGAGGAATTAATTATGGCAGGAATTAGACGTTATTGCGGAATCGCGGAGGAATACGAATATGGAGAAGCACCGGCGCCAGCAGCAGTGGTCCACCTTGACATTGCCAGCGCCAGCCTGGACGCACCGAGCAACACAAACATTATTTACGACGGCGGCGCCAGGAGAACAGCCAGGATATTCCGCCCGGGATTTTACGCGCCCGGAGGGAATATCGTTTACGGCCTCGACGTCCGCACGATCGGCTGGTTTTTGAAGTGGGCCTTAGGCAGCTACAAATACACAGCCAGCGGCGGGACCGGCAGCTTGAACCTACACGAAGCATGGGGCACGGAGGACGTTCTGCTCCCAAGTTTTTGCGCCCGCGTAGGGAAAGACATTTTCGAGCACGTTTTTTCGGGATGCGTCGTTAACAGCCTCCAGATAAACGTAGGCTCAGAACTTTGCATGGCCACAGTAGATATCGCGGCCAGCAAGGACAGCAAGTCAGCGCTCGAGGTTGGAGAGCTATTATTCCCAGAGGAATACCCGCTCGCCTTCCACGAAGTTACCGCCTACCTGATCGGCGAAGGGGACCCAAGCGGAGACCTTTCGATCAGCGCCAAGGTCAAGGAATTCACGCTGAACATTAACAACAGCGCCAGTGCGGACGGAGGCCGTCACATCGGCAGCCGCTACCCAGCCAGGATTCCAGCGGGCGACCGGGAAACCACCCTTTCGCTGCAGCTATTTTATGAGGACACCATCATGCTGGAACGGCTCTGGGGCGCCAGCACCGGCCCGAACGATTGCGGCTCAGAGGAATACGGTATCAAGCTGGTCCTGGACACCTCACCATGCGAGGACCACGGAAAAGTAGAAATTTATTTACCGAAGGTCGTTAACACCGCGGTCAGCCAGCAGCCCAGTGGAAGATCGGAAACCGTTCAGACCGTAGAGGCCCGGGCCTTAATGACAGACCTGACCTTGGCCAGCGGCGAGGTCGAGGGCGAAATTTTGTGCTCGATCGAAAACAATGAAGAGGAAATGGCCGCAACCAGCTAAACCAATCGCAAAGAGAAGGGATGAGCAGAATGAGCGAGGGCAACATTAAATTAACCAAGGCCCAGGTGATGGCCGGGAAAGACTTAACCAAAGAGATAGAGGTAAAAGCCTGGGGCGGGACGGTCATTATCCGCCCCTTAACCGAGAAGCAATACGCCCAGGTCGAGAGCATAAAAGTAACCGGCACCCACCTCAAGGGCGGAGCGGTTTACGATGAAGATGGAAACGTCGATAAGGAAAAATCGGCAGCAGGAATGCAGGCGGAGATCGACCTGGAAAAAACAACTTACGCAGAATTCGAGGCAAACGCCACCGCGGTATTTTACGGCATGGCCTTCGCCTCCGGGGAAAAGCTGGACACCGTAGAAGAAGCGATGGACCTGACACCACCCGGAGTCATTAAAGAAATCGCCCGGGCAATTTACGAAATATCCGGCGTCACCAGTAAGGAGGCTGCGGAGACGCTTAAGAAATTTCGCGACAAGCCGGGAAGGACAGCAAATAGCGATCCTGCACCTAAACGGACTGCCGCTGGAAGCTAAGCAGGGAGACCTGACCAGGCTCCAGAGCCAATTTTTATTATTGGCGCTTCCGAAAGCAATCCGCCAAATCACCGGAGCAGGAAAAACCGGGACCGCGGATCAGGGCGCCAGTAAGGAAGAGCTACGCAGCATTTTAAGTAACGCAGCAAAGGAACGAAAGGAAAGGCGCCGGAAAGAGGAGGGATAGGCCTTGGCCATAATGGAAGTCATTATTAAAGCAATCGACCAGGCCAGCGACGTAGTAGGCGGAATAGCCGATAAAACCAAAGCGGCCGCCGGAGCGATCAAGACCAATTGGGTAGCGATCGGAGCAGCGGGCGCCGCGGCCGGAGCCGCATTCGAAGCAGCCGCCAGGTCCCAGGCGCCCCTAACCGAGCAGACCAAAAAGCTGGCAGCCAGCCTCGACATGACGACCGACGAAGTCAGGGATTTAGCGATCGGTATGAGCAACGTAACCTTCCCGATCGAGGACGTTTTAGCCCTCATGGAAACCGGGAAGCAGCGCGGCCTTGACACGGCGGAGGCCCTCGAAAGATACGCCACGAATTGGGACATGATCGGAGACGCGACCGGGCTGGCCGGACCCATGCTCGCTGAGGCCGGAGTAGCCCTTCAGATTTTAGGGATCAGCGCCGGGGAAGAAGAAAAAGCCCTGGCCGCTTTCGGATACATAACCGAGCACACGACCAGCAACGTAGCCGATTTTATGAACATCATCGAGCGCGTAGGCCCAGAAATGGCCGATATGGGCATGGACATAGACGACGCGGCAGCCCTTTTAGGAATCCTCGAAAACGAAATGGGCCTAACCGGCCGGGCAGCCAGGCAGGAGCTCCAAGCCGCGATTAAAGACGCCGACGGCGACATGGGCAAAATGCTCGAGACATTAGGAGTAAGCAGCGACACCTTCGGGGAATACCGCCAGCAGGTTTCAGATTCCAGCGACATCATTCAGCGCAACGCCGACATTCACGGAGAGAGCTACACCACCCTGCAGAAAATGCAGCACGCCGCCAGCGAGCTCACCTACAAATACGGCGACCTGATCGGGACCGTAGGAAATTTAGCCCCGCTCATGATGGGCCTCGGCCCGATCATAAAGGGCCTCTCACTGGCCAAAGGAGCCATGGCCGCGATCACCAGCGGGAGCCTCATCCCGGCGATCGGCGCTGCGGCGACCAGCGTTTGGACTTTTACGGCAGCGCTTTTAGCGAACCCGATCACCTGGATAGTAGTAGCGATCATAGCCCTGATCGCCGCGATCGTCCTGCTTTGGAAGAATTGGGACCAGGTCAGCGAATGGCTAATAAAATCCTGGGAGGTCGTAAAGGAAAAAGCCGCAGAAATTTGGGGCGCGATCGTAGAATTATTCACGAATATCTGGGAAGGAATTAAGGGCATTTTTTCCGGAGGCACCGATGCCGTAAAGAACAAAGCCAGCGAAACCTGGTCCAGCATAAAGGACACGACCGAAAACGTTTGGGGAAACATAAAAGACTTTTTCGGCAAGACCTGGGACAGCATCCGCGAGATCGGAGACGGCAAAGCCGGAGAACTGCTCGACCGAGTCACCGGACGGTTCACGGCAATTTTTGAATTCATAACCGAGATATGGGACGAGATAGTAAGGTTTTTTACAGAAATTTGGGAAGCGATCAAAGCCTTATTCCGCGGAGACCTGGAGGCCGTAGAGGACCACCTCAGGTCAGCATACGGCAGAATTTTCGAGTTCATCGGAGAAATCTGGACCAGGATTAAAAACTTTTTCGCAGACACCTGGAAAACGATCACCGCGACCTTCAGCACCGCCCTGGGAACCACGATTGACAGAATCAAATCCTGGGTAACCGATTTATGGAGCAACGCCCAGGCAGCCGCCAAGAGGCTAACCGAAGGATTTATGGACACGGTCAAGAACCTGCCGAATCTTTTAGGGGACACATTAAAAGCGGTCGTCACCAAGATCATGAGCTTCGGCGGAGAATTATGGAATGCAGCCAAAAAGGCCGGAGAAAGCATTTGGGGCGGAATCAAAAACGGGCTCGGCATAAGCTCACCATCATACGCCGAAAGAGCGATCGACGCGATCGCGGAGCGGGCCTCCAGGCTACCAGGAGAAATGAAGCAGAGCTTCTCCAGGCTAAAAGACATCACCCCAGAATTTGGCGACGGAGACCCGGGCTTCGATTTCGGCGGAGACTGGCCAGGACCACCCGGCACCGGAATGGCCGGGCCCAGGACGATCAACGTCACCGTAGAGCTTGACAGCGAGACCCTGCTCCGGGCGATCGGCGAACCGCTGGTCGAGGAAATCAGGCTAAAGGCGGCGCTGCGGATATGATAAAAATTACGATCTCAGGAGTAGAGCAGGAATTCGTAAAGGACGATTTCCGGATTGACAAGGCGGTCGACGAAAGATCGACCTGCCGATTTACGGTAACCGACTGGACCGGCGAAAAGGTTTTCCGGCGCGGCCAGCCGGTCCTGGTCTACCAGGGCGAAACCCTAAAATACGGCGGGATTATCGAGACGGCCAAGCGGCGCCGGAAGAGCTCCAAGGCCGCGGTCCTTCACGCGATCACCTGCATCGATTGGCATTATTTGACCGACAAAAGAATCGTGGCCCGGGCTTACGAGAAAATGACACCAGGGGCAATTATTACGGCATTGCACACCGATTACCTGACGGAAGAAGGAATCACCCTCGGAACGATAGACCCGGGGGAAACAATAGAGGATACCGTATTTAATTACATCCCGGCCTCCAGGGCCATCGACGCCTTAAAGGAAGCAACCAATTACTGGTGGATTATCAGCCCGGACAAAAGCCTCGATTTTATGGCACCAGAGCATTACGTCTACCCGGACACGATCACCTGGGAGGACATGATCGGAGACCCGCAGGTTGAAGAGGGCAACCCGAAATACCGCAACCGCCAATGGATCAGAGGCGGGCGGGACCTGACCGGAGAACAGATCGAATACAAGAAAGGCGACGGAGAATCCCAGGACTTTGTTTTGGGCTACCGCGTAGGGACGGTCCCGACTTTTGAAATCAGCTACGACGGAGGAGCTTACCAGGAAGAACACCGCGGGATTAAGGGCCTGGACGTTACACCGAAAGGAGTGGTCAGCACCGACGGAACCGCGGTCACCAGGATCAGCGGGACCAGGTTTATGCCAGCCTGGGAAGGCCGGGCCATCATCATAAACGAAGTCAGATACACGGTCGCCGGATATATAGACGACACGAATCTAACCCTAACCGAATCAGCCGGGACTCAGGCGTCAGTAGATTTTATTGTTCCGATCTGGTTTTGGGAAAAATACTCAGAGACCGTAACCAGGGACCGCGAGCTCCCGCCATTAGTAGCCGCGGACCTGATGAAGATCACCTACCGCGGCCTGGTAGACATTATCGTCCGCAACCAGGACAACCAGGCGATTTTAGACCTCCAGGAAATCGAGGGCAGCGGGACCGGATTCGTAGAAGCGATTATGGAAATGGACAACCCGAGCAGGCAGGCAGCATTCGAGGCAGGGGCCAGCGCCCTGGCTAAATACGCCCGGGAAGGAAAAACAATAAAATTCAAAACCTTAAAAGAGGGCATCGAGCCAGGCCACCTGGTCACGATCGACCTGCCGGAATATTATTTGGAGGAGGCCGAAATGCTGGTCGAATCGGTCCAGGTTTTTTGCGCCAGCACGACCGAATTAGGATACGACATTAAAGCAGTAGAAGGACCGACTCACGGCAGCTGGACCAAGTTTTTTGGCGAGCTGGCCACCCGAGGCGAAACCATGGTCGTCCGGGAAAACATTTCGGAAATCGAAATTCTAACCTTACTTTTCGAATTCAGCAAGAATTGGGCCTTAGAGCCGAACGAGCTAAATATCATGAAGAGAGTAACACCCGGAGCAGACCTTTACCCGGGCGCCGACACATTTCCAATGTTTGACTACGGCGACCGGATTAAATACATCGAATGGAAGGTTGACGGCGCGGTCGTAGGCCGGAAGCAAATGATGGACCGCCAGGACATGGAGACCGACACGATTTTAACAGCCGGATATTTGGCGCCCTACGAGGCGATCGGCATGGTCGAGGAAATTCACTGGTATGGAGGAATCGACGCAGCAGCCGAAAAAGGCACCGGCATCAAAGTGATCAGCGAAACCTTCGACCAGGAGAAAACCAAATCAGAAAGCTGGGACATCCGGCGGACAGACAGGTGGGAGGAATAATGGGCTACACGAAAACAACCTGGGTAGACGGCACGACCGAAATTACGCCAGCGCGGCTCCGAAACCTGGAAACACAATACGACGAGGTCATAGCCGAGTGGGAGACAAACCCAATAAGAACCTTAGTCAACCAGGCCCTGGCCGTAGAGGTTCTGGCCTCGGCTCCCAGCCACGCGGTCGGGCGGATTTATTTAAACAGCACCGATAAAGAGTTATACATTTCAGATGGCAGCGCCTGGATTGAATTAAGCGAAAACGCGGAGGAGGAATAACCCATGGCCTACACAAAGAACACTTGGACCGAGGGCTTAGCAATTACCCACACCAGGCTAAATAACCTGGAGACGCAATATGACGAAGCGGTCGCGGAAGGAATCAACATACGGAAAGACAGCACCAAAGAGATAAGGGTTCAGGTCGGAACCTCGCTACCAGGCAGCCCAGCAGCGGGCATGATGTTTTTCCACACCGAGCTCAACGTCATGTATTTTTACGACGGCACGGCCTGGAGACTGTTCAAGGGCGGGCTTTATTTAGGCGGGCCAGAAAAAGAAACCACAGTGGTCACAACCACCAGGGACACCGCAGCAGTATTAGTTCACGACGGCTTTTTATACTACACCCGCGGAGTCGGTTACACTGACTGGTATAAATACAACATCGCAACCAAAACACACGCGACAAAACCAGCGGACCTCGGGTTTTCCGCCAGGTTTGAGAACAAGTTGATGGCTGGGCCATCAGGCATAATTTTATTAAGAGTAGGACCATCAAGCGGCTCAGACGGAATTTCCAGATACACGATAGGCGCCAATGTCTGGGAACACTGGTGGATGTCGATATCAGGAAGCGTCCACGGCGGAGATTTAATTTTCGACGGCGACAACACTTTTTATTACAAGCAAGGCTCTGGCTCAAACCTTTTCCGGAAACAGACTTACGGAACAGCTGGCACCTGGACGGCCCTGGCGACCACGCCAATAAACACAACCCACGCAGCACTTTGCTACGACGGAGGCAATTTTATTTACTGCACCTCCGGAAACAGCGACGGCGTATTTATGCGGTATTCAATAAGTGGAAATACCTGGAGCTACATGACTTCTTGCCCAGGGGCTTATTGGAGAGCAGGCGGGCGGCTAAAAATGTTAGGACCAAGCCACCTCGTAGCCATGGAATCAAGGCAGGCATATTACTACGTCAACAACGGAACCCAGTATCAATTCAACAAATTATTCATTTACGACATCGCCGCAAATTCGTGGATACAAACGGGAATCGGAGCACCCTACGACAGAGAATTTAGTGAATATGCACAGGCAGCCTTTGACATGACCTACCAATACGACGCGGTAACACCCAGGCTTTGGTTTGTGACTACGGACCATATATGGAAAGCAGAATTTAAGCGACCACCGGACATTATTTTTACTGCAATGCCCGGGTAAACCACAGGGAGGCGGACCATGAAAAGCGACGCAATTAAAACAGCCGAAGCCAGGAAGGAACTCGAAAATACCCTGGTGGACCATCCCGAGCTGGAATACACAGAGCAGGACGGAGCCCTGATTAAGAAGGTCACCCAGGTAGACATTTACAGCGCGCTCCGGCGCCTCAACAAAACCAGCGCGATCCAGAGCAAATTTTTATTATACCTGGACGACCGGATGCACGAATACAACGGATTCCGGGCGGAGGTCATCCAGCTGCAAGGCGACGTAAACCAATATTTAAATAACCGCACCGAGAGCTGCCCGGTCCTTCCGCTGGTCAGGAAGGTGGAGGAAATGATCGGAGACCACCTCGACGATGAGGAAAAGGAAAAACTAATTACGACGACGACCGAGAGCCTAAGAGAAAAGTGGATGGACCAGGGAAGGGAGGAGCAGCAGCAACGTTTCGAGCGGATCTCAAAAATTATCGGCCTACTGCTCACCGGAATAACCGTCGCCACCGCGACGATCACCTGGATATTTGGCATTTGGCCACGCTAAGCCAGCGCCGCAAAAAACAGGAAAGGAAGTGAGGGCCATGACCCTCGTCGAATATTACACAAAAGTTTTACAGCCGCCCTGGCGCCTGATCAGCGACTACGGAGAAAGGACCGACCCTTTCACCGGCGCCAAGGTAACCCATTGGGGAATCGATTTCGGCGTCCCGGACCGAAGCAAGCCTTACAATAACCCGGTCCGGACACCCTGGCCAGGGACGATCCGGGCCACAAACAATTACGCGAGCACCCGCGGTCTCACCGCATCGCTGCAGATCGACGGCACGAAAGAACTGCTGATTTTACAGCACCTGGCCAGCTTCAGCGTCAAGCCAGGGGACCGGCTCCCGGCAGGAGCAATCGTCGGGATTTGCGGGACGACCGGGCGATCGACCGGGATTCACCTCCACGCCGAAATCCGGATCGACGACGGCTCAGCGATCGGCTCCAAGGTTTGGGGCGACCCGAATAAATACGACCCAGCTGCAAAGACACCCGAACCGGCGCCAGGAGCAGAAAAAATAATTATGCTCAGCGCTGGCCACGGGGGAAGCGACAGCGGAGCGGTCGCGAACGGCGTCCGGGAAAAGGACGTCAACTTAGCGGTCAGCCTCGCGACCAGGGACGCGCTCAACCAGAATTTCAGCGGCCACAAAATAATCATGGCCAGGGACCGCGACGTATTTATCAGCCTCCCGGCCCGCAGGGACATGGCCGCAGCAGCGAAGCCAGCGATATTCGTTTCGCAACACCACGACTGGCATCAGGACCAAGCGGCCCAGGGATTCGCGACGCATCTGAGCACCGGCCCATTATACGAGGTCACCAAGAATTACCGAACGGCGATCCACAGCGCCCTCAAACCCTACGTCGAGAGCATCGGCGTCCGGGACCGCGGCCCAAGGTTTTCAACCCATTGGATCACCGGAAACATCCCGGCACCGACGGTCCTGATCGAATATATGTTTTTGAGCAACCCGAACGAAGCCAGGCTGGCCAGCACGCCGGAGGTCCAGAAAAACCTCGGAAACTTTACCGCGGAAGGAATCGCCCGGGCCCTGGCGCTGCCCAGGAAAGCGGCGCCGCCTGTGATACCGACACCACCGCCAGCAAGCAATTTATACTACCGAGTAATTATCGGATCATTCCAGGACATAGCCCACGCCAGGACAGCGGTCGCCGAGGCCAAAGCCAAAGGATTCCCGGACACCTTCATGCTGCCCTTTGAGCAGGAATAAAAAACAGGCGACCGGGCCAAAAAGGAGGAGGAAATGGTGAAGGAGGAGTTCGACGAATTATTTCCACCGGAGCCCGAGCCGATTGAATTCCAGCCATACCAATCCAGGCTGGACCGGGCCCAGGCGGAAAAGAAAAAGAACGGCAGCAAGTTTTTAGAGAGAGTGGTCACCGCCATGCTGATCGCAGCTTTCGCCTTTATCGTTACCGTAATTTATTTCAACTGGACCGGGCGGATGGTCCAGGACAGCTTAATTTACACAGGATTAGCAGCGATCTTAGGAGAACTGACGCTGGCGTCATCGATCACCAGGAAAGAGAAGGAATTAGAATTAGCCCAGATTCAAAACGGCCACGGGCAACCGGAGCCACACCAAAACACGGAGGTGCTTTAAATGGAACCGTTATTCGCATGGGTATTTTTAGCAGTAATTACCGAAAGATTCGTAGAGGTTTTAACCAAGCTGATCCCAGCCCTGGACCAGGTCACGATCAAGGAATTCGACCTCAAATTGGCGATAGCCTTCGCAGCCGGGCTGGTCCTGGCGATAGGCGCCGGGCTGGACTTTTTTGACATGGTCGGAATCGAATTCGCCTGGCCATATGTAGGCCAGACGACCACCGCATTTTTCATCATGGCCGGATCAAATTACATAAACGACATAATCAGCATGGTCCGCCGCGACCCCGAGTAAACAAGGGATTAACGCACCCCCTAAACCGCGGCAAAAAGCCGCTTTGCCTCCCGCCCAGGAGGCATTTTTTTGCAAAAAAACTTAAAATAAATCGAAAAAAAATCGAAAAAATACGCCTTTTTAGCCCCTTTTACCATGTTTTAGGGTAGACAGGAGGGTGCCCCCGTGATATTATGTGTTTAGCAACAGGACACCCGGCAAGGCGCCAACGAAAGGGCAAGGCGCCCCCGGCCCGGAAAAAAGAAAGCGGGAACCCCAGCAAGGCCGGACCCACGGCCACGACCAGGAAGAAAGCCTAACCCGCAGCAACCGCGAACCGGAAGCTCTAAGGCCCGGCCACAGGGAAACCGAAGCCCGGGGAGAACCAGGAAGGGGAGCGGCAGACAAACCGAAAGGCGGGAAGCCACCCGATACAACGAGGGCCTGACCACCCGGCAGCAAGGAGCCGGGGACTGAGCGAAAAGGCCGCACAAACCGAGAAGGGCTGCAGCAGCAGGGGAGCCAGAGCGGGACCGGGAGTGGCCCGGGAGACGCTCGCACCAAGCGCGAAGAACCAACAGGGCAGCTAAAGACGGACCGGAGCAGGCGGCGGAGCCAGCAGGAAGCCAGGACCCGAAGAGACCAAGAAAAGCAAGGAAGCACCAGATACAGCGCCCGGCGCCAACAAAGGCCGGGCGCTGAAATGTGAGAGCTTCAAAAAATAAAATACCCCGAAGGGAGCGCAAAAAAATGACCAAGATTAACATGAAGGACCAAACAATCGGAGTGGAGATCGAAATGACAGGCATCACCCGGAAGCAGGTAGCCGAGATCGTCCAGGAGCACACTAACGGCTACATCAGCCCCAAGACTCAAGGCGGCTACAAAGTAACCGGCGCCGACGGCCGCATCTGGGACATCAAATTCGACACTTCGATCAGAGCACACTACAGACCAGGCCCACGCCGAAAGCTACGGTCACCTGAGCAGCAACCCGAACGATCACCCCAGCATTTAGCAACACCCCGGGCGGAGCCCGGGCCCAGGGACCACGCGCTGGACCTTGGGCCGAGGCCCCGGCCTCAGAAAACAAAAGGAGGAATCACCATGAAAAAGGACAACGAATTCATACTCTACCCAGACAGCACCCCAGAAAACGCCGATTGGATCAAAAAAGTCAGGACCCACGGCAATGGCCAAGTTTACCAGGGAAGCGCGACAGAAATCATAGAGCAATTCAGAGAAGCGATCTACGACCCGAAACTTGTGCCGGAGGAAGCACGCCAGGCGCTGGACGCCTACATCGACCATCTCCAGGACCGGATAAATAAAGTTTACGGCCAGGAAATTGACACCAGCGGCGCCAGCCTCGAAGAGCGGGCCCAAAAGACGATCGACGAGTTTCAACGCATCGGGCTGCTCACCTACGAACCCGGGAAGGAGGACCAGCGATGAACAAGCTCCCAGGCTGGGAGGTCACGCCGACCATGAAGCTGCCAGCCGGATACACCCTGAGAGAGGACAGCGAATTTGTTTACCTGTGCTACCAGGGAGAAGCGATCCGGGGATTCATGGCCAGGACCGCGGCCCCCGAAAAAATTGTGCGGGAAGCCGAAAAGCACGCCCGCGAAGGAGGATGAACCGATGATCAAGCAAGCGCTATACTTCGCCTACGGCAGCAACCTTGACACCGAGCAAATGAAGCGCCGCTGCCCGGGCGCCAAAATAATAGGCCCAGCGACCATGAAGGACCACCGCCTGATCTTCCGCGGAGTAGCGGACATTGAACCGAACCCAGGCAGCGAGGTCCAAGGTGGGCTATGGGCGATCACCGACAAATGCCTGGAAGCCCTCGACCGCTACGAAGGATACCCCACACTTTACGACCGGCTGTGGTTTGAGGTCGAGCAGCCAGGAGAAGCAAAAAAACGCATGGCCCTGGTTTACGTGATGCAGAGCGGAGGCTACAGCGCCCCCAGCGGCAGCTACCTAAACACGATCGCCAGGGGATATAAAGACTTCGGGCTGGACCTGCGAACCCTGATCCAGGCCACGGAGGACACCGAGGTCGCCAGCCGGTACCGCAAAACCAGCGGAGGCCAGCTAACCATAATTTAAATAAAAAATAAGGGAGCGCGAAAAAATGAAACAAGGAAAAAGCCTTACCGAATTGGCCCAGGAAATTGAAAGGCAAACAGCGATGAAAAGAGACTTCATAGCGGACACCAGGACCTTGAAAATGGTCCCGGTCCTGACCCACGGCTACGAACACCCGGACGACGTTTGCCTCGACATGACAACCCCGGAATCAGAATCAGGAATCAGGCGGTTCAAACCGACCGCCCTGGCCCACAAACAAATCGCGGAGAGCGTTAAAATCCCGGTCAGATACTACGAGCGCATGAAGGACGAAGCGCCGGAGCTGCTGGCCCGAAACGTAAACCATTGGTTCCAGGAAGCACCGGAGCCCAGGATGATCAGGACATTAGACAACCAGGCCCGGGCCTTCCTCAGCAACCGCTACAGACGCCTGGACAATTACGACCTGATGGAGCAGACGATCTTGCCGGTCCTCCAGAACCACCCGGACCTCAGGATCAACAGCTGCGAGATCACCGAGAAAAAGCTCTACCTAAAAATCACAACCGAACGGCTCCAGGGCGAAGTGAAGAAGGGCGACATTGTTCAAGCCGGAGTAGCGATCAGCAATTCGGAGGTCGGCTACGGCAAGCTAATGATCGACCCCTTCATCAACCGGCTAATTTGCGAAAACGGCATGATCGCCAGGGACACGACCGGAGAGATGTTCGGCCTCAGCAAATACCACATCGGCCGCCAGCTTGGCGCCGGAGAAGAGGCCGCCGCGGAGCTCTTAACAGACGAAACCCAGGAAGCGATCGACCGGGCCTTCTGGCTGGAAGCCAGGGACGTCATGAAGGGCCTTCTAAGCATGGAGGTTTTCAACCAGGTCCTTGGCGACCTTAAAGCCGGGACCGAGAACCGGATAACCGGAGACCCGGTCGCCGCCGTGAAGGAGCTGGCCAATCGCTACCGCTTAACCGAACAAGAGGAATCAGGAATCAGGACCCAGCTGATCCAGCACGAAGAGCAAACACAATACGGACTACTGAACGCGATCACCCGCTACAGCCAGGAGGTCGAAAGCTACGACCGAGCCACCGAGCTGGAGCGCCTCGGCGGAGAAATCATAACCCTCTCGCCAAAAGATTGGAAGCCGATCGCTGAAGCAGCCGCCTAAAGAAAGGAGGCCATAAAATGACAAGATCGATCCAGGTGAACATCTACCTAACCCAGGAGCTGCTCGACCGCATAGACGAAGCAGCCAGGACCAGAGGCGACAACCGCTCCGAATGGATCAGGGCCGCCTGCGAAAAAGAACTCGAAGAGCAAGAAAAAACCGCGAATCAGCCCCGGTAGAAGGTAATTTTGCCGGGAGGCAGGAAAAGGAGGGACAGCCATAGAATTCCTGACAGTGTAGGCAGTTCAGACATCGCGCACAAGCGAAGAAAGGAGCCTCACTAATGGAAAGATACATGCCGAACGGAATATTCTATTACAGGGAGCTAATTTCGCGCAGAGGGAAAGGAGGGAAATGCACCCAAAAAGACGTCGCCGATTACGTAGGCATCCCGCGATCGCGCCTAAGTTTTATTGAGAGCGGCGAAGCGCTGCCAACACCGGACGAAGTAGAGCTCATCGCCGAATACCTGGAAGTAACGCCAGGGCACCTGTTTACGACGAAGCAAATGGCGGCGATAAGTGAAATCGCATGGATTAAAGACAAGGCCCCCCGCGTCACAGACGGCAAGAAAACTGAACGCAAAAGAATCGACGCCCGGATAAGCTCAGGGATGACCCGCGCAATACACAACAACAAGGCCGGGTTTAAATGGGAAAAGTGGGTAGGATACACTTATTACCAGCTCGTTGAGCACCTGGAAAAACAATTTGACCGCGATATGACCTGGGACAATTACGGATGGAGAGGCTGGCACATCGACCACATCGTGCCAAGATCAAGCTTTAATTACGACACCACGGACTCTCCTGAATTTAAAAAATGCTGGGCACTTTCAAACCTGCAGCCAATGTGGCACGACCAGCACGCGGTAAAGGGCAGGAAGGTGAGCGAGGAATGGGACAATACCGACCAATAACCGCGGGAAGGAGGAAAACCATGGAGCTAACCCCGGAAAGAAAAGAGCAAATAGACAAAATGAGCTACGAGCAGCTACTCAGCCATTGGCGATTCGCCCCGGTCGGCGACCCCTGGTTCCAGGGAGCAACCGGCGAATATTGGGGACAGCGGATGAAGGAATTAAAAGACCAGGGCGCCGATCACGTAGGCGCCAGCAAGCGAATTGGCTGGGAGCGCTAATATGAAAAAGGAGAAGGGAGCAAGGCCATGAAATTAAACCGCCTTACACTAAAGAATTTCAAAGGCGTCAGGAGCTTCAGCATTGAACCCCAGGGGAAGAGCATCACGATCAGCGGCGAAAACGCCACCGGCAAGACGACGGTATTTGACGCCTTCCGCTGGCTGCTCGACGGCAAGGACAGCCAAAACCGCAAAGACTTCGAGATCAAAACCCTCGAAAGGAACGGCGAACCGATCCACGGCCTGGACCATGAGGTCGAGGCGGAGCTCGACCTGGGAGAAGGAAAAACGGTAACCCTCAAGAAAAGATACAAGGAGGAATGGACCAAGAAGCGCGGCAGCGCGACGGCGACCTTCAGCGGCCACACGATCGATCACCACATAAACGGCGTCCCGGTCAAGCAGAAGGAATACACCGAGGCGATAGACGAAATTGCACCGGCGGAGGTTTTCCTGCTCCTGACCGACCCGCGCTACTTTAACACCGCCCTGCATTGGACCAGGCGCCGGGAAATCCTGCTCGAGGTTTGCGGAGACATCCCGGACGCGGACGTCATCGCCAGCGATAAAAAGCTGGCCAGGTTGCCGGACGTTTTAGGAGACCGCAGCATTGAAGAGCACCGGAAGGTGATCGCCGAAAAGCGGAAGGAAATCCAAAAAGAGCTCGACCGGATTCCTGTTCGCATAGACGAAGTAACCCAGGGCCTGCCAGACATTGACGACGTAGACAAAGCGGCCCATGAAAATAACATTAAAATCCTGAGCACCCTCATCGAGGGAAAAGCAACCGAAAAGATCGAAATTGCAAGCGGCGGGAGAGCCGCCACGATCAAGCGGCGCCTTTCCGAGCTAAAGGCGGAAGCCCAGGAAAAACTAACCGAGTTAAGAGCGGGAGCCGACGAACGCCTCCAGGAAGCGCTGGGAAAAAAATCGGCCCTCAGCCAAAAGCACCGCGAAGCGGAAAACACGGTCGCCGACCTGGACAACAAGATCAAGCGGACCGAAGCGGCGATCAAGGTTTACGAAAAAAGCCTCCAGGAGCTCCGCGACCAATGGGAAGCGGCGGAGGCCGAAACCCTGGCGGAGCCCGAGATCGAAGCGGTCTGCCCGACCTGCGGCCAGGACCTGCCGGAGGACCAGGTTGAAGAAGCGCGGGAGAAAGCGCTCGCCAACCATAATCAGGCCAAAGCGGCCCGCCTGGAGAAAATAACCCGCGAAGGAAAAGAGACCAAAGCCGAACTCCAGGAAGCAACCGACGAACTCGCGATCTACCAGGACCAGCACGAAAAAGCAAAGATCGCCGCCGCCGCCGTCCTGGAAGAGGCCAGGGCCCTGCAACAGGAGATCACCGAGATCGAGCAATCAAGAGCGGCCCAGGAAGAGCGGCCCGAGTACCAGAAAATCATGCAAAAAATCCAAGCGAACCAAAATGAGCTGCAGTCCCTCCAGGAAGAAAACAGCGACACGGTAACCAACCTAAACACGGAGATCGCCGAGCTAACCGCCCAAAAGGCAGCATCGGAGGCGGAGCTGGCCAAGCTCGAACAGGTCGCTACCGGCCAGGCCAGGATAGAGCAGCTTAAAGAACAGGAGCGCAAATTGGCCAGGGAATACGAGGACATCGAGCAGGAGCTCTTCATGACCGAGGAATTCATAAAGGCCAAGGTAGGGCTGCTGGAAGAGCACATAAACAGCAAATTCCAATTCGCGACCTTCAAGCTCTTCGAGACCTACATATCAGGAGGAATCGAGCCGGTTTGCGAGACGCTTTACGACGGCGTCCCATACGGCACCAGCCTCAATAACGGCGCCCGCATAAATATCGGCCTGGACATAATCAGGACCCTTTCGGAGCATTATAAATTCGAGGCCCCGATATTTATAGACAACGCGGAGGCCGTTACCAGGATCATAGACATCCCGGCCCAGACCATCAAGCTGCTGGTCGGCCCGGAGAAAAAACTAAAGGTGGTGGAAGAAGAGGCATAAAGCAGAACCAGCAAAAACCAAAATACAGGAGGTAACGAAAATGGCACAAAGCCAGGAAACAAAAAACCAGAGCCCGGCCAAAAAACCGACCGAGCTCGCCATTATCAAGAAGGACGTCGTCGACGTCGTCGGCGCAAAAATCAACCAATACGTAAGCGAGGGACGGCTGCACCTACCGGACCATTACAGCGCCGAAAACGCCATGAAATCGGCATGGCTGATCTTGCAGGAAACGGTCGATAAGAACAAGCAGCCGGTCCTCAAGACCTGCACCCGGGACAGCATCGCCAACGCCCTTTTGGACATGGTCGTCCAGGGCCTCAACCCGGCGAAAAAACAGGGATATTTCATAGCATACGGAACCCAGCTGCAATTCCAGCGGAGCTACTTTGGCACCGCCGCGGTAGCGGTCAGGGCCCTGGGCTGCCTCCCGCCCTTCGCGGAGGTCGTTTACAAAAACGACGAATTCGAATACGAGATCACCAGGACCGGAAAGCGCATTAAGCTCCACAGCCAGCGCCTCGAGAACGTCGACCCGAAAAACATCATCGCCGCCTACGCCGTTATCGAATGGCCGGTCAACCAGGCCCGGGCGCCTTACACCGAGATCATGACCATCGACCAGATCAAACAGAGCTGGAAAATGAGCAAGATGAACCCGGACGCGGCCGACAGCACCCACAGCAAATACCCAGACCAGATGGCCAAACGGACCGTCATAAACCGGGCCTGCAAGCTGCTGATCAACGCCACCAAGGACAACGATCTGCTGATCGAGCACTTCAACCGCTCCGAGCAGGTCGAAGCAGAGCAGGAGCTAAACGCCGAAGCGGAGCTGCTGGCCAACGATGAGATCATCGACATCCAAGCCACCGAACCCGAACCAGAGCCGGAATTAAACAAAGCAGCCCCGGAAAATGGGGAGCAGGCCACCCTGGGCGATATCAAAGAGAAGCAGACGAAGGGCCCAGGATTTTGATAACGATCCATTCGCTCGCTTCGAGCAGCCAGGGAAACGCCTACCTACTGAAGGACGGCAAGGCCCCGGCCCCGATGCTGCTCCTGGAGGCGGGCCTGCCCTTCCGGGAGCTCCAGAAAAGGCTATGGCAAGAGGGCGCTACCATTAGCGCCCTCGCCGGATGCCTGATCAGCCATGAACACGGAGACCACGCCAAGGGAGCAACCGAGCTGGCCTTAAGCGGAGTAGACATTTTCACTTCACCAGGGACCAGGGCGGAGCTGCTCACAAAGGGCCCGAAGCTGATCCAGCACCGCGTCCACAGCCTTTACCCGCGCCAGGCGGTCAAGGTTTACGGCTGGGACGTGATGCCATTCGAGACGATTCACGACGCCGCGGAGCCATACGGATTCCTGATTGCCCGGGACGACGACCGGCTGGCCTACATAACGGACACCGCCTACGTCCCGGTCAGATTCCAGGGACTCACCGCGATCATGGTCGAATGCAATTACGCGATCAACCTTTTAACCACCGCGACGAAAAGCCACCCCGAAATGAAGAAGCGCGTCATCAAAAACCATTTCGGGCTGGACCAGGTCAAGAAGTTTTTGGCCGCCAACGATTTAAGTGCCGTTCGCGAGATATGGCTGCTTCACCTAAGCGAAGCCCACAGCGACGCCGCCAGATTCAAAACCGAAATCCAATGCCTTACCGGCAAGCCGGTTTACGTCGCTGCAAAATAAAGGCCGGGCCCGCGGGCCCGGCTGAAGTAAGGGAGCAAACAAAAATGAACAACGGCACCAAAATTATAACACCCGCCAAAATAAATTTCAAACAGCGGCAGGAAACGGCGAAAAACAATTGAAAAGAGACCAAGATAGACCAAAACCGGAAAGGAGAAGGAGCATGGACAACAGCACGAACGAACGCCCGATCACCGAAGAGCGCTGGCTGCGAGCCTCCGCGGTCGCCAAGATTTTAGGGCTAAGCAAGAAAACCCTAAACAGCCTGCTGAACAGCGGCGAAATCCCGGCCAAGAAAATCGGCCATCATTGGCGCATCCCGGAAAGCGGACTTCGCGAATACCTGGAGAAAAAATAAGCATACCGCGAAAGGAGGGAGGCCATTGGTATGCCAAACAGGATAATCAAGGAGTCAATTTGCACCAGCGCCGAGATTCACAATTTGCCAGCGGAGGCCGAAATCGCCTTCTACCGGATGATCGTCAACGTCGACGATTACGGCCGCATGGAGGCAGACCCGACGGTTTTAAGAGCCAAGCTATTCCCGCGGAAGATCGACCAGGTCACAAACAGCGACATGGACTACTTCCTCGGGCTTTTGAGCAACAAGAACAGCGCCGGGGAAAGCCTGATTTTCCTCTACGAGGTCAGCGGCAAAAAATACCTGCAGATCAGCAAATGGGAAGAGCACCAGCAGATCAGGGCCAAAAGAAGCAAACACCCCGCACCGGAGAAGGGCCAGGTCCTCGAGGGAGCCTATATAACCTACGACCAGCCGCCCAGGAAAAAGACCCCGAAAAAGAAAACCAAACCAACGCCGGAGCCGGACAGCATCGAAATGAAGCTCGCCGGAGAATTAAAGCGCCGCATCTTGGAGAACAACCCAAAAGCCCGGGCCCCGAAGGACCTGACCGCCTGGGCCATTGAAATCGAGCGCATGATGAGGATCGACGAGCGGACCGCGGAAGAGGTCGCGGCCATGATCGAATTCAGCCAAAAAGACGAATTCTGGCACCGCGTTATTTTGAGCGCCGCGAACCTACGCAGCAAATACGACCAGCTTTACCTTAAGAGCAAAAGGCAGCCAGGCGGAGCCGAACCCCGCGCCTGGGGAAACATCCGCGAATGGCTTAACGAGGCGGAAGGAGGCCAGGCCCAATGACGAAACAGGAATTCGCTCAGGCCATGGCCCTGTTGAGCGCGGCGATCGACCGCCCGATCGGCAAGACCACGATCGCCGCCTGGTATGAATTCGTCCAGGACTTACCAGGGACCGCGGTTTTGGCCGCGGTCCAGACCATCATAGCCACCGACGAGTACCCGACGCTGCCCTCGATCGGCAAGATCAGAAAAACAGCGATCGAGCTCAGCAAACCAAAAACAATCACCGCCGCGGAAGCCTGGGGACTAACCATAAAGGCGATCAGGAGCTACGGCCATAACCGCGAAAAAGAGGCCCTCGAAAAACTACCACCGGAGGCCGCCCGCATCGCCGAAATGATGGGCTGGCAGCAAATGTGCCACGCCGACAACGTCGAAGTGATCCGCGGCCAATTTATGAAAATGTTTGACCAGGTCAGCGCCCGCGATACCCAGGAGCGCTTAATACCGCCCCAGGCCCGGGCGCTGCTGGCCGGATTAGGCAGGAGCCTCAGCCTGCCGGAAGGAGGAAAACCAGATGAGAGAAAAAATAGCGGCCGCGATCCGCTCGATCACGGCCGCCCAGACTAACATCGAGCTGGCCAGGGAGGAAAGCGACAGCCAGCATCAAACAGCCTGCTACCGCCTGGCCTTGATCCAGATGGAAAACGCGAAAAACGAATTAGCACAAATCGCCCAGGTTTTAGCTGGAAGGAGGGACGCCGATGGGAGCCCCGATAACCCCGCTGATCGTCCTGATCGGGGAATTAGCGATGGCCAAAAACTTTAAAGCCTACCAATACCAGGGGACCTGGCGCTACCCGATAGACGAATACTGGACCTTCGAACTAAACCCCCACAAACACGCGATTAAAGGAATCCCAGCCTACCACGCCGCGATCTATTACAACGATTTCCCGGCGGGCATGATCAGCCCCCAGGCAGAGGTTTTGGCCATGGGCGGCGAAGTTAACCGGCAGAACCTAAAACTGGCTTTGAAAGGAGCGGTCCGCCGTGAAAAAGAAAGAGCAGATAGCAATCCTGGAGGCCACGTTAAAGCGCAACCCGAATAACCAGGAAGCAAAAGAGGCGCTCGCCAGCTTGAAAAGCCCACACAAATACCAGGCCAAACCCACCGAGATCGATAACATAAAATTCGACAGCAAGAAGGAGGCCGAATACTTCCGGGAGCTCAAGCTGCGCCAGAGAGCCGGAGAAATCGAGGCGATCGAGCTGCAGCCCGAATTCGTGCTCCAGGAGCCCTTTTACAAGAACGGCAAACACCACCGAGCAATCAAATTCCGAGCCGATTTCCGCGTAACATACCCGGACGGCCGGGTAGAGATCATCGACGTCAAGGGCTACAAGACGAAGGAATTCAAGATCAAACAAAAGCTTTTCGAAGCCCGCTACCCGGAGCTGGAGCTGGTGATTTTATGAAAAAGGAGGAAATCAGGGCCCAAAAAAGAGCCTGGGTTGGACAGCAGCCGAAAGGCGAAAGGCGCCGCATGAGAGCTTTCGCCAGCGCCCTGATCAACGCCAGCGAGCGCTACCAGGGAAGAGTCACGACCGAGGGCATAACCAATTTCATGCAGACCTACCTGGCCAACGTAGACCAGGAAGAAGGAGGATAAAATGCCAGACCTAAAATTAGAATTCGATTGGAAACGCGTAATCGCATTTTGCGCCGAATACCGGGACCTGAAGCAAAAGCCATTCCGGCCATTCACGAATGAAGCGATGAACGACCTTTTAGACGCCGCGGTCGATATCCAGGAGCGCCTCAACCAGGAGGCCAGCCGCCGCCGCATTCAAAGAGAAGCAGCGGCCCAGGAGCCCGAATACCCCAACGAGCCGGAATACACAAAAGCGATCCACCAGTTTGCCATAAAAATGGTCGCCCAGATGGCCGCCAACGATCACAAAACCGGCTGGAAGCACGCCAGCCGCGGAGCCATGCTCAGCTGGCTGCAGCGGGCAGTAGACGACCTAAGCCTCGCCCATAACGGCCGCGCCGAATCAGCGACAATCGCCAGGCGGGCAGCCGACGTCGGCAATTTCGCGATGATGATTTACTACCAGGAATACCGGGACGAAAAAGAAAGGCAGGAGAGCTAAAATGACCGCCCAGGAAAAAGCCTTTATCGAGCTAATCAAAAACCACCGCGGGCTGCGAAACACGATCACCAGCGGCGAAATTGCCCGGTACCTTCAGATCAAGGACAAACCCGGGCACATGATCACCAGGGCCTTTATCAGAAAAACGATCATTGAACACGGCCTGCCGGTCGGAGGGAGCGAGACCGGCTACTACTGGCTGGACAGCATAAACGACCTAAACACCTACCGGGCCAATTTGATCGGCCGCATTAACAAGATCGCCGAACGCCTGGAAAAGGTCGAGGAATATTACTACCAGGCCCAGCGCCAGGCCCAGGCCGAAAAAGAGCAGGACGGCCAGCTACGCCTGATCGCAACCTGACCAGAAAGGAGCCAAACTGATGAAAAAACCTTTCCAAAACTTTAGGCGGGCAGAGCCGGGCGATATCAAATGCGAGGATTGCAGCGAATACCTGCCGCCGCCGCCGGGAGAAAATAAACGCGGCCGCTGCAGCATAGGCTACAATTACACCGTCGCCGCGGACAGCACCTGCGACGAAGCAGAAAGGAGAACCCCAAATGTTTGAACACACCGCCATTTGCGACCGCTGCGGCGCCAGCAAAAGCTGGGCCTCAGACGACGGCAAAACCTATGCCATGGCAGAGGGCTACGCGAAATTCAAGATAACAGCAGACAACCGGCGAAACATCGGCCGCGAAAAAACCTTCTTAATTTGCCCGGATTGCCAGGAAAAGATGGGCATAACCCAGCCCGGCGAACCGGAGGTATTCAAGCCAGGATTAGAGGAGCGGCTGTTAGACCTGGTCGCCGAATTGATCGAAATGGACCATGAAAGGAGGCGAGGCGGATGCCCAAATACCGAGCCACCGTCGCGGTCGATCGCTATCAGATCCGCCTACCCGGACCAGGAATACGAAGGAGCCGTAACCTTTCAGCCGACCGATAAGGCCGAATTTATCGGCCCAGATTACGACCAGCCCGCCAGGCTGGAAGAGCCCCCGATGGTGCGCTGTCTGGAATGCGGCAACGAATTCCCACTGCTTTAGCCCAGGGGAAGAAAGGAGCAAACAAAAATGAGGCAACGCGTAGACGGCTGGGCCTTTACCGGCGCCGCCGAGGAAAACCGGATATCAAAAGAGCGCTACGAGCGCTACCAGGAATTACTGACTGCTCGAAAAAGACGCGGAGCTGCTGGATGGGCTGGCAGGAGATATGTCATTCGGACAACCTGGACGTTGTCCGGGGGCAATTTATACGGATGTATGACACGCAGACCAGCCGGAAGCGCGACCTTGAACTCATGCCGCCGGAAGTGCGGAAGATGATAGCTGCGGCGTTGCAGCTACCGGAGAAAACTGGAAAGGAAGTGCAATAATGCGCGAAAAACCGATTTTGTTCTCCACCGAAATGGTCAAGGCGATCCTTGACGGCAGGAAAACGGTCATTCGGATTTATAAGCGGCATAAACTGCTGCCCGATCAACGGCCGCGCCGGGAAGCCGGTCGCCGTCGCCTACATAGACGACCGGGCGATCTGCTACCACGGAGACGTCGAGACGACCTGCGCCCTGGTCGACACGATGGCCAGCCGCAGCCTTAAAAAGGACCAGGGCGAAAAACTAAAGGAGGATGGAAAATGAGCGGAAACGGAAACCAGACCCCGAACCACCTGGTGAGCTGCGCCGAATGCGGCGCCACCCTTTTAGCCGCAGGACCCAGGAATCACGATCACCAGCAAAAGGCCGGATTACGGCTTCACCACCTACCACGGCACGATCGAAAACCCGGAGCGGACCGCGCTCGACATCCTGCTACTCTGCGACCACGGCAACACCTGCTTCGGAGGCACCGTGACGATCAGCAAGGGCGGATTCACGGCCGAGGTTTTCACCGATTAGGAAGGAGGCAGCCAGAATGAGCGAAAAAGAAAAGCCCCAGGCGACGATCGAGATTAGCGGCCACACCCAGGATCACCATCCGATCCAGGGCGCCTGGAGAGTAACCGTAAGCGGCGCCGCAGAGTCAATCACCGAGATCAAGGCCTTAGCCGCAAAGGCGATCGAGGCGGAAGAAACGATCAGGAAGATCCGATAAAAACCAGACCAGGAAGGAGCAAAACAACAATGAGTAAAGAGCAAATAATGGACGCGCTTGAAGCGGCCAGGTGCGCGGACATCAACCTCAACAACGCCAAAAAAACCGGAAACCCGGTCTTTGTTCAGATCGCCCAGGAGCAGGTAAGAAGCACGATCAAGCACTTAGAAGAGATCGAAGGATAAACCCCGAAACCGGCCCGGAGGCCCTAACAAGCCCCGGGCCTTTTTATTTGACAATTTCGGCGATTCCATGTTAAGCTCGGGACGACAGGCATCGTCCCGGAGCGGACGACCACAAAAAGGAGGAATCCAAAAGATGGATAGCGGCGGAGAAATAAAGCCCGGCAAGCAAATCCCGATGGCCGGGAAAATCCCGGTTTATTGTGCTCACGACGCGATCGTAAATACAGACGAGGTCCAAGGCAACCCGAAAAACCCGAACCAGCACCCGGACGACCAGGTCGCCCTTTTGGCCAAGGTGATCAAGAAGCAGGGCTGGCGGGCCCCGATCACGATTAGCACATTATCGGGCCTGGTGGTGCGCGGCCACGGACGGCTAATGGCCGCCAAGCGCTTAGGGACCAGCGCCGTCCCGGTCGATTACCAGGATTACGAAAGCGAGGCCGACGAATACGCGGACCTGATCGCCGACAACCGTTTAGCCGAACTGGCCAATTTAGACAACCGGATGCTTTTAGACCTGATGGCCGACATTGAGGATTTAGGCGGCGACACCAGCCTAACCGCCTACTCGGAAGAAGAGCTCACGCGCATGATCAACCAGATATCAGGTGCAGGCGACACGGTCCCGATCGGGGAAGATGACGTGATCGAGCCCCCGGCAGGCGACCCGGTCACCAGGCCCGGGGACCTGTGGCTTTTAGGGCCCCACCGCGTCCTTTGCGGAGACGCGACCAGCGCGAAAGACGTCGCCTACCTGATGGACTCCGAATTAGCGAGCTTAATTTTCACCGACCCGCCTTACGGCATCAGCTACGTCGCCACTTCCGACAAATTCGGCGGGAGCTGCATTTTGGGCGACGACAAGACAGAGGACGATTTGATCATCAGCCTTTTAGCCCCCGCCTTCAAACTCGCCGCCCGGCATTCCACCGACAGCGCGGGCTTTTACATTTGGCACGCCTACCAGACCCGGAAGGAATACGAATACAGCCTCGAGGCCGCCGGGCTAAAGGAGCGCCAATACCTAACCTGGGTAAAGCCGCACATGGTTTTAGGCTGGAGCCATTGGCGCTGGCAATCGGAGCCCTGTTTTTACGCCAGCAAGGCCGGATTCGAACCCGCCTTTTACGGCGACCGGGCCAATAGCGCGATCTGGTATGTAACCCAGGCCGAACCAAAAGACGTCACGATCACCTTGGGCGGAGGAATCGCGGTCATGGACGGACAGGGCGGAAAATTGGTCATTTTACCGAGTACCCAGAAAAATAAAAAATTACGCCACATCCGGCTGACCAAAAAGGACCAGGTCCTGCACGTTACCAGGGCAGACGACGACTCCACGGTCTGGGAGGTCGGCCGCGACGGAGGCCATGAACACCCGACCCAAAAACCGGTCGAGCTCGGACGCCGGGCCATCGAAAACGGCACCAATAAAGGCGAAATCGTTTTAGACCTTTTCCTGGGATCAGGCAGCACCCTGATCGGCGCCGAAATAACCGGCCGGGCCTGCTACGGCACCGAACTCGACCCGAAATTCTGCGACGTGATCGTCAGCCGCTGGGAGCGCTACACCGGAAGGAAGGCGGAGCGCATACCGGCCGAAAAAACCTGGGAGCCGGAGAAGAAGGTTTATAAGGCATCCGAAATAGATGGCCAGATCATAAAAGGCCAGGAAAGCATTACCGTGGAATTTGACGCCGGACCGCTTAAGGAATTCACCGGGGAGATGAAGGAGGAGACCTGGGACCCGGATACAGCGCCCGTGATAAGCACTCCACCAGAGAAGAAGCCTAAAAAGACCCCGAAGAAAAAACCGCAAAAAAAGATGGACCAGGAAAAACCGGCCCAGAATAAACTGCCCGCAACCGAAGAAAAAGCAATAGAGGAGGCCCGAAAAGACGGCGTCCCATTCTAACCAGGAAGGAGGGCCCCGAACCAATGGAAATCGAAAAAGGAATGCTCCTAACAGCAGCTGCCCTGTTCGCCGCCCTCACCATAACCGCACTAATCGAGATTTTAAAGAACGTCGAGAAGGAAAAAAAGAAGCGAAAAAGAGGACTTAAAAAGCCCCCTGGGACCTGATGACCGAAAGCCCCCGGCGGCTGCAAACCTTTATTCTACAAGAGGAAGCCAAATTCCTGCCTGAAACGAAAAAAAAATAAAAAAAAGTTTTAAAGCGCTTTTTGGGACCCTCACACACACACACAAACCAGCAGGAGGACAGACCAGCAAAAAACGCCCTAAAAAGCACCGATCCTTGAAAATCGAGCAAAATACCAGGGAAGCACAGAAAAAGAACATTTTAAACGCCAAAAAAGCCCGGAAAATAAGGATTTACGCCTTAATCACCTAATTTTTGGAAAGAGACCGGAGGCAGGGAGGCGGGATAGCGAAGGGCGGACGAAAACGCAGCCAGGCCCCGCCCGACGCCTGGCCTTCCGGGACGCGACCGGGCCCCTGGGAGCAGCAGCCCATAAAGCGAAGGCCCAAAAAGTCAATGTTCATCGGCCTTTCCTGCCTCGCCAAAAAACCCGCGGCCCAGGACCAGCGCCGGAGCTGTTCGGGAAAAGAGTAATGTAAAAGCTGTGGTGAGGTGTAATGAGCTGTCCAGGACTCAAGGCCCAGACCGGCCGGACCCGGGAAAGCCCGCCGTTAAAGGCTTCCTAGCGGTTGCGGACTTTAGGCGGAGCCGATAAGGCCAGGAGTTGTAAAAAGGTATAACCGTAAAATTATAGAGCGCTATCCGTATACCGGGCAGCCAGGGCCTTACGCCTTTAAGCGCCAGAGGAAAAACAGCCAGGAGTTCTAAACCAGCCCCCGGGCGGCGCCAGGCGCCCGGGGAGGTTAACTCCGACCGGAGGGAGGAGTTAACCGGATAGGATAGGATTGGATTGGATTGGATTACGGGGACAAATGATTTCAGATGAAATCAAACGAAATCATCTGATAGCATTTGCAATCATTTGACAGCAGAAAAGCCGGACCACCCGGAAATGGAAATTAAACCAGGGCCAAAACAAGAGGAAAGCTAACGGCAAAGGGCATGGCCAAGATTTGGGCGCTGGAAATTCCCTCCTAAATTAAGGGAATAGAGGGCCCCCGGAAAAACGGAAATCATTTGATAGTAAATGAAATCATTTGATAGCATCTGAAATCAACGGAAAGCATTTGCTAACACCAGCATTCGTGCGGTTTTTCGGCGATCGCCAAAATTCCGATCAAGGCCGGACCAGGGCCCGGGACCCGGCAGGTGCGGTTATCCCAGGGCGCCGAAAAGCGCCTATAGCCACCAGGGAAAATATAAAAAAACGCTTATCCAGGGCAAAAAAAATATAAAAAAGGGCCATATGCGGAGGGAAAAAATATAAAAACGGCGCCTATAGCGGGCCCCCAGGATTATCGTTTCCGGTTATCAAAGGACCGCGGCGGAGGAAATACCGGCGCCAGTTGCGAACCGGCCCAGGCAGCAAGGGCAGCGTAACCAGGCCCAGCAGCTGTTCGGCAAGCGGCGTCTCTCCTGTGTAATGCGGGCCTTCATCCTAAGCCCTCCGCCGCGACCGAAAAGATTGCATGAAAAGCCAGGCAGCCCTCGGCCCTGAAAAATGGGAACAGCTGGAAGCCGAAACCTGTATGAACCTGCGGGCCCTGCAGGAGCCAGCCCGCGGGCGGCCCAGATTGCCTGAAAGGCCAGGGCCATGAACCAGGCGCCGGAGCCCTAACCCGCCCAGGCTGTTCACCAAACCTTTATACCAGGCGATATGGCGATATAGATGGGCAGCGCCAGCAGCGTATAACAGGAGCCGAAAACCCGCAAAACCAATGACGGCGGGCCATAGAGCGGTTGCCTATCGAAACCGGAGCGGAGGAAAAAAGCGGCCAGTTGTGATCGTGTAAATTGATGGGCCCGGCCCGAACCGATGCCCGGCCGAAAAGCAGTTGGACCCGGAAAAAGCCGAAACCACCGGACATGGCCAAAAGGCCCAGCAGTTGGACCAGATGCCGGAGGCCCAGGCACTTGGGCCCAGGAAAAGGCCCGATAAGCCGCCCGGCCGCCAGATGGGCCAGTTGGCCAAAAGCCGAAAAGATGGGAAGGAGACCAGGAGCATGAACATAGAGACCATAGCCTTCACCAGGATGAAGCCAGCCGAATACAACCCCCGGAAGGACCTGCAGCCAGGGCACCCGAAATACGAGGCCCTAAAGGAATCAATCGTCACCTGGGACCTACTCGAGCCGCTGATTTGGAACAAGAGGACCGGCAACCTGGTCAGCGGACACCAGCGCCTAAAGATTCTGCAGGAGCTCGGCCATACCGAGGCCGACACGAATGTCGTCGACTTAGACCTTGACCAGGAAAAGGCCATGAACATAGCGATCAACAAGGCCCAGGGCGAATGGGAAGAAGCGGAGCTCGACCGCCTGGTCGCCGAACTCGCCGCCAAAGGACTGGCCAGGGCAGCAACCTACCGGGAAGAAGAAATCGACGACCTGCTGCTCCGGCTAAAGGTCGAGCAGGGCGAAGCGGATTACCAGGAACTAATGGGACCGGCCGTCGATCGCCCGGACCAGGCGCCGCCCAGCGAAAGGATCGAGGTCATCCTGCGGGCAGGACCGGACGTCCTTACCCCGGCCAGGATAAAAGAGATACGCGGGACCTGGGCGCACTTAGGGATCGAGGTCCAGGTGAAGGAGGCGCAACCGGCATGAAAGGAGTATACGCCAGGGCGAACGCAGAGCAGATCGCGGCCCGGCGCCGCGTCCTCGAGGGATTACAGACAGCGCCGCTGGAGGCAAAGGTCGAGATCGCCAGCCGCGTCATCGAGCAGGCCCTAAAGATCGGCCGCCCCGCCCTGCTCTACAGCGGAGGCAAGGACAGCACCGTCCTGCTGCACCTGGTCACCAGGCAGGCCCCGGACCTGCTGACGATTTACAATGACACCACCCTTTCGGACCCCAGGCTAAAGACCTGGATGGCGCCATTTATTTATAGCAATTTTCCCGAAATCGACTTTCGGCAGACGACGGCAGAGGACCCGATCGCCATGTGGCAGAAAAGAGGCCATTACCCGATCATGAGCAAAAGAGGCCACACGATTTACAAGAAGCGCGACCCGCAGCTTCGGATCAGCCCGGTCCAATGCTGCTACCAGCTTAAAGAAAAATACGCGAACACGATTTTAGGCACCGAGGAAATTCAGGTCGTGTTTTGGGGAAACCGGGCAGCGGAGTCAGCCCGGCGCCTGATGACCTTCCTGGACAACGGCTACCTGTTCAAACCCAAGAAATACGCCTGGCACCAGGCATACCCGATCCAGCACTTCACGGACCAGGACGTAGCCGATTACCTAAAGCGCCACGTCCCGGAGTACCCGGCGGGCAGGAAAGCATTCGAGACCGGCTGCCTGCCATGCGCGACGAACATAACCTTTTGGCCAAACAACCTCTCTAAACTTTACCAGGAGGACCGCGGCGCCTGGGAGAAATACATGAGGGCAGGCTTCGCGGAGCAGATCATGAGGATCAAAGGCATACCAGGGAGCCCGGAAGAGATTATAACCACCCGGCCGGAGCTCCTCTTACACATCGAGACCCGGAGCTTAAACCGGGATTCAAGAAAGGAGGATTAGCATGGCAAAGGAAAGAGAGCATAAGCCATGGGACCGCCAGGAGGATGAAGGGACCAAGGCATTCGAGGCATTTAAGGCATACCGGGACATGGGCCCCAAGAGAGGAATCAGACGCGTCCCGGCCGTTTTAGGCAGGCCCGACACTTACAAGCCGGTCCTGGAGCGCTGGTCGGTAAAATACGGCTGGGTAAAGCGGGCCCAGGCATGGGACGACTTCCAGGACAAAGTAGCCCAGGAGGCCGCCCTAACCCAGATCGAAGAAATGCGGAAGCGCCACATTCAGCAATCGGTAGCGCTCCAGACCAAGGCCCTGCAAAGGCTGCAGAGCCTGGACCCGCGGGAGCTTTCGGCCAGCAACGTTTTAGGATTCATAGCGGAAGCGATCAAGATCGAGCGCATGGCCAGAGGCGAACCGGAGACCATCCTGGAAGAAAGGCGGAAGCTAAGCCATGACGACGCAAAAATCATCAGCGAGCTCGCAGCAGACCCAGAGTTTCTCAGAGCGCTTCAACGAGCTGTCGACGAAACAGAAGGAAGCCCTGCTCCAGATAGCAAACCCGGACATTTGGCTTAAAAACGAAACCGGGGAAGAGCTTTGGCGAGCTCAAAGAGAAATCGCCCGGGCCCTCGTCTGCCACAGCCGGGTAGCGGTCGCCAGCTGCAACGGCGCCGGAAAGAGCTATTTGGCCGCCAGGATTGCGACCTGGTTCCTGAAGAGCTTCCAACCGAGCATCGTCTTAACCACCGCCCCGACGGACCGCCAGGTGAGAAGAATCCTATGGAAAGAGATTCACATTTGCGCTCAAAAGGCCAAGGATCACGGCAGGCCCTTCGGCGGAGACCTGATGACCAAGGAATGGAAATTCGCAGAGGACCATTTCGGCCTCGGATTTGCGACCAGGGACTACGACGCGACCGCCTTCCAGGGCATTCACGCCCCGCACCTTTTAGTGGTCGCCGACGAAGCCGCCGGACTTTCGGAGACGATCTGGGAAGGAATTTATTCGGTCCTCAAAGGAGGCCATACCCGGCTACTGGCGATCGGCAACCCGACCAATTTAGAGGGCCAATTCTACAAAGCCTTTTCGAGCCCCCGGTGGTGGACCAAGAACATTTCCGCCTACGACACGCCGAACCTGGAAGGAAAGGGCCTCATCATCCCGGGCCTCGTTTCAGCCCAGGACGTCGAGGACGCCAAAGACGATTGGGGAGAGGATAGCCCGCTATTTACGGCCCGCGTTTTAGGGCGCTTCCCGGAATCGATGGAGGACACCCTGATCAGCCTCATGCAGATCGAGCAGGCAGGCCAGGGCGATTGGGCCCAGGACCAGGTCGAGCAAACCGACCCGAACGAACCGATCGAGGTCGGCATGGACGCCGCCCGCTACGGCGCCGACAAAAACGTGATCGTCGCCAGGAGGGCCCGCATAGCGCTCGCCGCCGAAGAATTTGGCCGCGAGGCATTAGGGCGCACCGGAGTCATGGCCGCCTGCGGGCGTCTGATCGACTTCATCGACCGCCACGGATTTATGAGCCAGCTTTCAAAAATCAAGGCCGACGCCGTCGGCTTAGGCGGAGGCATCCCGGACCGGCTACGCGAGCTGCAAGACGAAGGAAAGCTGCCGCGCTCGATCGAGATCATCGACATGAACGCCGGGAGCAAGGCGCTAAACAGCGCGAAATACGCGGACCAGGCCACCGAACAATGGGCGGGCCTGGCCGACAAGATTAAGCAGGACTTAGCCTTCGGCCCGGTTTTCAAGAACAAAAACGCGATCGGCCAGCTGACCAGGAGGAAATACTACATCCAATCAGACGGCCGGATGAAGCTCGAAAGCAAAGACGACATGAAGAAGCGCGGACTAAAGAGCCCGGATTGGGGAGACGCCATCGCCATGGCTTACGCGGAGACCCGCCGCGCCCGGCCCAAAATTACCGCCTCCAGCCTCGGGCACTAACCAAAGGAGGGACCCACAATGCCAATCAAGGACCCCGAACAAAAAAAAGCATACGACCGTGAATACCAGCGGCAGCGCCGGGCAGAAAAGCGGCAATCTCAGCCCCTGCCGCAGCCCTCACGGCCAGCAACCAAACAGCCGTTTGGCTACGTAACCCAGGAGGGAAGAGTGGTCAGAAAGGACATCATGGAGCAATACGCCTTCAAGGGCGCTGAAGAGCGCTCGACCCAGATCAAGGCGGACCGCTTCATGGGCGCCTACAAATCGAGCGGGCTGATCCAGCCGCTTTACAACCCGGAGACTTTAGCCTCGATCACCGAGATCAACGCATACCATTTCCGGGCCTGCCAGGTGAAAGCGCGGGACACCGCCGGATTAGGCTGGGACCTAATCCCGCTGGTCGACGACCCGGACCCGGACATTAAGCAGGAAATCGAAGATTTTTTCAACAGCCAGGACCGGCCGCTAACCATGATTTTCTACCGGCACCAATACGACGTAGAGGTCGTTGGCCAGGGCGGACTTGAAGTTGTGCGCGAGGGCTACAGCCCGGACGGCCGCCCGAAAATCATAGCCCACGTGCCGGGCCACACCCTCCGCATTCACGACAGCGAAAATAAATACGCCCAGAAGCGCGGCAACAAAACCCGCTGGTTCAAGAAAATGAATTACGAAAAGGACGTCGACAAAGACACTGGCAGCGAGCACGAACTAAACAGCCTGCCACCCGAAAGACGCGCCGCAGAGCTGATCTGGAATTCGCTTTACACCCAGCGCTCCGACTACTACGGCATACCGGACATCGTCCCGGCATTAGGCGCCGTCCACGGCGACCTGGCCAGACGCGATTACAACATAGCCTTTTTCGACAACTTTGGCGTCCCGGCTTACGCCGTTTTTATCACCGGCGATTACGACCCAGGGGACCGCGATGAGGACGGGCGCACCGAGCTCGAAAACACGATCGAAAAACATTTCAAGGCGCTGGCCAATAACCCGCACGCCACCCTCGTCCTGGCCGTCCCGACCATGGAAGGGACCAGCGGCGGCAAAGTAGAGGTCGAATTCCAGCCGCTGGCCGTCGACATTAAAGACGCCAGCTTCCGGCTATACCGCAAAGACAACCGCGACGAAATCATAAGCGCCCACGGCGTCCCGCCCTACCGCTTAGGAATCGTCGAGATCGGCAGCCTCGGAGGATCAACCGCGGAGGAATCAACCGAGATTTATAAAGCCTCGGTGATCAACCCGCGGCAGGAAACGATCGAAGCGATGATCAACCAGTACATCCTCTGGGACGAACACGGATTTGACACCAAGGATTGGGAATTTAAATTCCGCGAAATAGACACCGCCGACGAAAAGCACGACCTGGACATGATCAAGGAGCTTTTCGACATGGGCGCCTTACGAATCAGGGACGTCATTCGGCTGATGGGCCCCAAATACGGCATCGAGGACGACCCGGACGATCCGCGGCTGGACCAAAGATTCATTGGCGGGCAGCCGCTAACCCAGGAAATGCCCGCGGACCAGGTCGAGAAGGTGCTAAAGGACCTTCAAGAAAAAATCATAAAGGTGGCGGTCAAGGATGCACGAAGCGCTGATCAGAATAGCGACCGAGATCGAACGGTCCTTACACTTTTGGACGGCTTTAAAATCAACAAATAGCTGGACCCAGGCCGCCGAAGCCCGCCTCACCAGCAGCCTCCAGGGACTTTTCGATAAGGCCGCGGCCGCAACCATAGCCCAGCTACAGAAAACCGGCCAGGTCCCGGCAGGAGACGCGGCCCAGGCCGTCCTCCTGCAGCACCTGGGGAAAATGGAAGAGCCCTTTAAAGAGGCCGCCGCCGACGCGGCGATCGACGCCGCGAACCAGGCCAAACGCGACGTCATCGACGAAGCAGCTAACCGCGGAGCTCAGCTGCAATTTCACGAAATGGATCACACCACCTACGGCTACATCCGCGGCCGCAGCTTCGAAGCCAGCGAAGCGACCCTGGCCAGAATGACCGGCGACGTTAAAATGAATTTAGCGGAAAGCTACGAGCAGGGCCTGGGCATCGACGAAGCAGCCGAACGCCTAAAGGACAGCTTCCAAAACATGAGAGGTTACGAGCTCGAACGCGTAGCCAGGACCGAGATCAACGGCAGCCAGAACGCGATGCGGCACCGCGAAATGGATATGCAGGGCATCGCCTTTGAACAATGGTGGGGAGCCGACGACGACCGGACCAGGACCCCGGACAATTCCGGGCACGACGCGGATCACAGCGCCGGGCCCCCAGGAATGCATGGCCAGATCGTCAGGACCGGCGACGAGTTTTCAAACGGACTAAAATACCCGGGAGACAAAGGCGGACCGATCGAGGAATGGATCAACTGCCGCTGCCGAGTGGTCCCATTTATCATGCCGGAAGGCTACGGCCCGCCGCCCGGGAAGCAGTTTTTTTACGAATCAGAGCTGGTCAAGCTTGATGAGGACACCGGCGAATTCGAACAGGGCGAAGTCAGCCTCGACGATTTAGACGACGTCCAAACCTTAATGGATTCAGAGCAACTCGGAGAGGACTTCATCACAAAAGAAGGGGAATTTGATTATTTGAACGCCGGAGCGCTAAAAGACGAGGTCGTCAACGAAATTTATAACGAGCTGAAAGACAACCCGGCATTCAGGGCATTCGCCGAAAGGGAATTCGCGGGCGGCCTCCACGGAGTAGGGACATACCCCACCGACGCCTACAAAACCGCGATCAATAACCAGGTCAAGCTTTGGGCCCAGACCAGCGGCGACAACAACACCCAGGCCATCGCCATGCAAATGGCATTCGACGCCGAATTTAAAACCGGAATGAAAGGAATGCAGCACATTACCCGTGAAACGATGAAGGCCGCGACCGGCTATTTCAACCAGAACGGCGACGCCCTGCGGGCGATCGCCAGGGCCCAATACAACGTAACCCAAAAACACCTGGCCCAGGAAGGAATCCGGGAGATCGTCCTTTACCGCGGCATGAGGATTTCCGACGACGCGTTTATCCAAATGATGGGGATGTCACCGAGCGACCCGCGATACCAGGGAGTAGCGGCCAAAGTCAGTAAGGTCCAGCTGCAGCCCGCCTCGTCGTTTTCAGCAAGCCCCGACACGGCCATAGGCTTTGCCGGAGGGACCCACATAGGCGATCACAGCCTGATGATGGTCGGGAAGGTCCCGGCCAAAAACATTATCGGCACCCCGCGGAGCGGATTCGGCTGTTTAACCGAATCCGAATTTGTGGTCATGGGCGGGAAACCCCAGAGCTGGGCAACCATAGTAGGGCACCCCTCAACCCTAAGAGAAGCGGCAGACAACGTCGTCGACATCGCCCAGACCATAGCAGACATGACCGCCGCGGCGCCGAAAGCCGCCGGAGAACCATACGTCATTTGGCCGGACGGCGACCTGGCGAACGCGGATTGGACCAAAACCGCATGGGACTTCCCGGACATAGAAAGCGCCGACGACCTGCTCGCCTGGATCGAAGCCCAGGGCATGACGGTCGCCGAATTCAAAGCGCTACCAGTTTACCAATTCAACAAAGACAAGATCGCCTGGCTGAAAGAAATTTAAAAGGCGGAAACTTGACAAGATTTAGAACAAGCCTTAAGATTAAACAAACTGCAAAGGAGGATTTAAATACCCGGAAGGAAAACCCACAAAGGAGGTGAAAAGAGCATGGGCATACGGACAGCAGCCGAATCATTCGAGGCCAGGCTGGACCGGATAAGAGAAATGGTTTGGGCCCTCCAGCAAATTAACGGAGAAGAAGCCGAACTCGGACTTGTCCACACCTTCGAGGACGCCGTTATCGCCAGAAACTACAAAAGCGACAAGCTTTACGAAATGGCTTACGCTGAAGTGGAGGGCGATATTATTTTTGGCGAGCCGAAAGAGGTCGACAACCTTTTCGTAACCAAGCGCCTCATGGCCGCGAACCCCAAAATGGCCATGAAAGGCGTCAGCGACCTGATCGACACATTCGACGATTGGGCAGGAGGAAGTTTTGACACCTGCGTCTCAACCCTAAGCGGGACCCCAGGAATAGACAACGTCAACGCGCTCTGCGCCTGGCTACATTACCAGGCATTAGGCAAATGGCCAGCAGAAAAGGCCGCGGATTGCACATCAAAGAGATGCGACGACGCCGAAATTACCGGACCGATCGTCATGAAAAACGCGGCAAAGCGCATCGCATACGCCGCCGTCCTGGTCCCAGGAGAACTTGACCACGACGGAGAATCGGTAACCAAGGAAAAAATTGAAGCAGCAGCCCACGAATGGATGGAAAGCTACCAGAACGTAGACCTTCAGCACACCCTCAACAATGTCGGCCGCCCGGTCGAGAGCTACCTACTGCCAGCCGAAATGACCGTCAAGACGGTCCACGGCCAGGAGGACATGGTCCTCCCGGAAGGGACTTGGATTTTAGGCAGCCGCCTCGACGAAGCAACCTGGGAAGCGGTCGAGAAAGGAACCCTGACCGGATATTCGGTCATGGGCATGAAAAGAGCAGCCATGAAAAATTTACAGGAAGCGATCGCCGCCGGGAAAAGCACCGACGACCCGATGGCCGACGCCGCACTAAAGAAAACTTTGCTCCGGGATTTAGGCCCCGATTGGGTACCGGTTTACGTCTCAGTAGTAAACCAGCCCGCGGTCCCGAAAGCAAAGTTTTTCGCATTAAAGGCCAAAGAGGAAGAGCCAGCACCCGACACCACCCTAATCGGCAAGATTTTAAATGCCCTGGGGAAAACGTCATCGAATAACCCGGAATCGGCCGAGAAAGAAGGGCGCCGCTTTGCCAAGGCCACCGTCGACAAGCTAAAAGCAGCACATGAAGCGCTCCTGGAGCTGATCAGCGAAGCGGAAGAAGAAGCAAATAGCAAGAAGAAAGCGCCCATTCCCGGCCAGAAAGGAGGCGACAGCGATATGACAGAAGAGGAAATCAAAGGTTTGGTAGAAAGCGCCGTCAAGGAAAGCATGGCCAGCCTGGATGAAAAATTCGCCGCTTTAGAAGAGGCGATCAAGGGCCAGGCCACCGAGGAACCCGAAGAAAATGGCGACACCCCAGACGAACCCGATGAGCCAGATTACAAGGCCGAATACGAGGCCTTGAAATCGGAGCTAACCGATAAAATCGAAGCCCTGGCCAAAAAGCTCGGAGGCACCAAAGCCACAGCGCTAAAAGGCCAGGATGGGGACGACGAAGGGGACGAGCCAGCTGAAAAGTCAGCGGTCAAAGGCCGCGACGCATTCGGCCGCAAATTGCATTCAGCATAACAAAAAACCCAGAAAGGAGGCGGTATAAGTGGGTAACCCATTAAGCAACGCCGAGCTGCTCGCCAGGCTGGATTCAGCCTTTAAGGCGATCACCGTAGGCGACCTGGATGAAGGAATTTTAACACCCGATAAGTTTGACCGCTTCGTAGAGACGGTCCAGCACCGGACCGTGATTTTGCAGGAGGCAAGATTTATCCCAATGGCCGCCCAGCAGGTCGACATCGACCGCGTAGGCTTCGTAGGGAGGATTTTGAAATCAGGGACCGACACATCAGGAGTTGACCGCGACCTGGCAGACGGCGAACACGTAAAACCAGTTTTCGCCACCAACAAACTGATCGCCAAAGAGCTCCAGGCGATCACCGGAATCAAGGACAACGCGCTGCGCCGAAACATTGAAAGGGGAGGATTCGAAAACACCCTGATCAGCCTTTTCGGCGAAGCGGCAGGCCGGGACCTGGAAGAATGGTTCCTCCTGGCAAACACCGACATCGCATTCGAAACCGACGAAATTCTAAGCCTCACCGACGGCTGGACCAAGCGGGCAGCCAATAAGATTTACGGCGGAAGCGGCGGAGACTTCAACCCCGCGGATTCCGATAATTGGCCCGAGAACATGTTTGACGCCCTGATCGCCGCGGTACCGAAGCAATACCTGCAGAACAGAGCCGAATGGCGCATTTACGTAGATTGGAGCATCGAGAACGCCTACCGAAACCTGCTCAAGAAGCGCGGGACCCAGCTTGGGGACCAGGCGATGACCGGAGCAGCCCCGATACCTTACAAGGGCGTCCCGATCACCTACGTGCCCATGCTCGAGCGCAGCGCATCATACCCGACCGGCGCCGGAAGAGTAGCCATGCTACAGCACCCGGACAACATGGCTTGGGGACTTTTCCACGAAGTAACCATCGAGCGCGACCGGATTCCGAAATCGCGCCGCACCGATTTTGTTTTGACCATCGAGGGCGACGCCGACTACGAGGACGAAAACGCAGCCGTCGTAGCGCTGGTCGACCAGGATTCACCCGGCAGCTAATTAACCTAAAGACGGAGGCGGGCGGAGGAAGCCCTCCGCCCAGCAGTTATGAATACCAAGATCGCAGAAGCCATCCTAATCGAAGGGACCAACCGCCAGGAATACTGCGGTTACCCGATCATAAAGGAAAGCACGCAGGCCAGGAAAGTAGCGATCCTTGACAAAAGCATAACGGTAAGCCCCGCCCAGCTGATCCAGGGCTTCAAATGGCTGGGACGCTGGGAAGCGATAAGCCCTTTCCGGCCATACCAGGAGCTGGCCAGCGACTTCATGAAAGGCAAAAGCCAGCAGGAAATCATAAACCTGGGCCTCGGGGACCTACGCATACCGCTGTTCGACCCGCGGCTGATTTTCGTTTTAACGAACGAAAGGACCACCAAAATGCTCAAGCGCTACCAGGAGCTAAAGGCCGAATGGGACCCGAGGATCGCATTCATCGCGGCAGCTTGGGAGACCAAACCGCTGATCAAGCCGTTACCGGCAGAAAAGTGGATCATATAAAATGCAAAAAACCCGGCTAAATTTAGGAGCAGGCAACCTGATCGAGGACCCGACCAAATGGATTAATCACGACCGGATGAAACACCGGCCGGAGATCGACGCGGTCTGGGACCTTAACCAGCTGCCATGGCCCTGGAGGACCGGCAGCATGGAACAGATTACGGCCAAAGCCGTTTTCGAGCACATCGACATCGACCTTCTAAAGGCGATCGACGAATGCTGGCGGATTTTACGGCCGGGCGGCATTTTATACGTCAAGCTACCAAACGCGGAGGACTACATTGGCTGCTGGGGAGACCCGACCCACCGGAGGCCCTTCACCCTGAGTTTCACCAGCATTTTCGATTACAAGTCAAAAAACACCGGCAACAACTTTTACACCACCCGGAAGTGGAAGATCAGGAAAAAGGGCGGCACCGGAAAGCAGAACAGCCAGGGAATTTGGTCCAGCATTTTTGCAGAAATGGAGAAGGTCAGATGATCCACATCATTCGGAGCGGGCCAGGAGACACCAGCATCCTAAGCCGCAAAGCCAGAATCTTAGTGAAGGAGCTCGGCTGGAGCATTTCAAGCCACCCGGACCCGGGCGCCCGCCTAAATTACGCATTGCCATATTTAGACGGACGTAACGATTTAAAGGGCCTGCCATTCGCCGCATATTTTACGCACCGGGAGGATTGCATCGCGGCGAAGGTAGCGATCTGGGAAGAGCGGGCCCGGAAAGCGATTTTAAGGATCACTTCAGCCCAGCAATATTACGAGGACCTGGCCAGCTACGGAGCCACAGCAAAAATTACCCCACCGCTCGACCGCGAAAAGTTTCAACCGATCAAAACCAGGAAAAGCCCCGGCAACAAAGTGGGCGTAGCGGGATTCGTTTACCAGGGAGGCCGCAAAGGCGAAACCCTACTAAAAGAGGCGATCGCCAAAACAGGAGGCGAATTCGATTACCAGGCCGCCGGAAAAGGCTGGCCGATACCGGCCAAATTGCTACCATACGACCGGCTGCAAGAATTTTACCAGGGAATCGACATCCTGCTTTGCACCGCCCTGATCGAAGGAATTCCATACCCACCGCTGGAGGCGCTCGCCTGCGGGAAAAAAATAGTGATCCCGGCCGGAGTAGGACTTTTAGACGAGCTACCAGACATCCCAGGAATCGAGCGCTACGAGGCCGGAAATGTCAACAAAATGATCGAGGCCCTCACCAGGGCCAGGGAAACAAAAGCGGACCCGGAAGAGCTCCGCGAAGCGACCGCCAGGTTCACCGACGAAGCATGGGCGGAGGGACACGCCAAAGCCTTTGCCGAAATCGAGGACATGGTCCAGCAAACCGGGAAAGCCCGGCGCCGAAACAAAAGGCAGGACCGCGGAATATACGTCGTCGCCTACGGCGCCGCAGCCCGGCGCTGCGCCAGGGCCCTGATTCGCAGCATAAATCAATTCATGCCGGAAACCCAGGTCGCGGTCGCCTCGGATAAGCCGCTCCCGGAAGCCGACGTCCACGTAAACCATGAAAGCCCAGGAGTTGGCGCCAGGAACACAAAGCTCGCCGCTTACGAATTAGCACCCCAGGAATGGAAGCAGGTCATTTATTTAGACGCGGACACGGAGCTAACCGAAAGCATAGAGCATTTATTTTACTGCCTGGAAGCAGGCTGGGAAATGGTTTTCACGAAGGACATAAACAGCCGGGACACGGTCCCATACCTGAAGCGCAATAAAGACGCCGCGGATTACAACGAAACGCGGGAGCTGGTCGGAGCAGACGATGAAATCGCTCTGGCGGGCGGAGTTTGGGCCTTTCGCCGCGGGCCAGGTTCAAAGAGATACCTGGCGACATGGCAAGCCGAATGGGGAAGCGGCAAATACCGCGACCAGCCGTCCATGCTCCGGGCCTACTACAAGACGAAAGTCAGGGCGATCGTCCTGGGCAGCGAATGGAACAGCTTTACAAACAACCGCCACGAAAACCGGGCAGAGATCATAAGACACCACAGCGGAGGGACAGCAAGAACCCGGACCAGGACGCCGCGGGAATTTGAACTAACCGTCGTGAACACCAGCCCGAAGCCGATCGAAAGAGCGGGCCTGCTATTTATGCCGAACTCGCCGGTCCTGATCGACGCGACCAGCGACCGATTTAAGGAAATTAAAGCCTGCGAATTTTTAGAGATCATTAACTGAGGTGGAATTATGAGAACCGAGGTCACCGTCGTGAACATGAGCCAAAGCCAGGTTTGGAGAGCCGGATACGTTTTCGGACCGAAGCAGGAGCGGACCATAACGGTCACCGAAACCGGCTACGCCGAAATTAAAGCCTGCCAGGCCCTGGCCATTTACGAGCCCGGAATCCGCTGCAACCATCCCGGCTGCAACTTCGTAGCCAAAACCGAGGGCGGATTACGCTTTCATAAAAAAGTTCACGACAGAAGCAAGCAGGCGGCCAGACAAGCGGAAGAATAAAGCAAAGGAGTGATCCAGAATGAGTATGAGCTACGTAAGAGCAAACGCGGTCCTAACCGACGCTTTAGGCGGCGGCGCCACACCGCACATCCAGCTGCACGTAGGAAACCCGGGCGCCGCAGGGACGGCTAACATCGCCCAGATTGATACGGACCCGGTCGTCAGGAAACCGATAGCATTTGGCAGCCCGGCAGCGCACCCCTCGAACCAGGAGCAGCGCGTCCTAAACACCGCAGGCGAAGAGCCCGCCATTGAATGGACCGGCGCCCAAATCGACCCCGCCCAGGAAATAACGCACTTTTCAATTTGGAGCGCGTTAACATCCGGCCAGGTCGAATTCATAGCCGCGGTAGCGACACCGAAAACCACAGGATCAGACGGAGTCAGAATCGGCATCGGGGACATCGAGGTAGCGATCGGCGTATTTGCTAAAGACCCCGGATAAGAGGGAGGGCTAACGAATGAGCGATAACATTCGCATTTACATGAACAACCCGACCGCCGGAGGCACGAACGGCACCTTGGTTTCAAGCGGCACCGGATCAACCCCGATCGAATCGGGCTACATTTTAGCGCCCGGATCTGATTACACCGAAGGGGAATGGATCAAGCTCGCCCTGCGCTGCCAATCCGGCTATAAGACCGTAGAGGCAAGCGGGCGGCACGCCAGGGTAACGATTGAGGATTCAACCCACGTTACCAAATGGCAGTTGGCCCCGGACAGCGCCGGGAGCCCCGGCACACCAATGTCCTGGGGAGCCCATCTTGACTTCGCCTCGGAAATCGGAGCGACGAATACGATCTTTTGGGCCAGGGCCCGCGTCCAGGCCGGAGAAGGAGCCGCGAACGATGCCTCGGTAGACATCGAGGTCAACGCGGCGCTGGCAGTAGCATAAACCGAGACCGGGAGACCTGCCGATGGCAACAGTAAACTTAGATTACAAAAAAAGCTGGATCGGAGAAGCGGAGCAGGGGAACATTCTAATCAAGAGGTTTCCCTCCTCCGACCTTTACCCGGGAAGCAGCACCTACCCGATGTTCGATTACGAGGACCGGATCGCCTACATCGAATGGGAGATCGGCGGGACAGTAGCAGGCCGGAAAATCGTAGCGGACAAATACGATGTGGAGACCGACGAAATTTCGTCGGTCTCCACATTAAGCCCCGGAGAAGGAACCGGCACGATTCAAAAACTTTACTGGTATGGCGGGATTGACGCGACAGCGACGATCGGGACCGGAATTTTGGTTGCCACGGAAGAGCCCAACCAGGCCAAAGCCAGCGGCGACACCTGGATTATCACCAGGATAGACCAATGGGAAGAAGAGGCCGTCCCGAACACCTACACCGCCGACACCCTCCGCCAGATCGCTGAAGTAGGGAATTATCCCGCTGATACGGTAAGGCAAATCAGCGCCGGAAACACCTACGCCGGAGACACCGAACGCCAGATTTTAGAGGCCGGTAATTACGAAGCGGACACCGAAAGACAAATCCTCGAGCCCGGGACTTACCCGGCCGATACCGAAAGACAAATTTTAGAGTCAGGCGCTTACGCTGCCGACACCGAACGCCAGATCGCGGAGGACGACGGATACCTGGCCGATACGGAGCGCCAGATTGCAGAATCAGGAATTTACACAGCGGATACCGAAAGGCAAATCGCTGAAGCAGGCACCTACCCAGCGGACACGGAGCGCCAGGTTTTAGAGCCCGGCCGCTACCCGGCGGACACCGTTCGCCAGATTACAGATTACATAACCCTCGCCGGGAGAAGCGCCAGCCAGACCAGAGCAGCGCTGGCAATCGACACCACCGTCCAGGTAGCCGGGACCAGCAGTACCGAAACCCGGACCGAGGCGGAAATTTACACAGCAACTTCAATCGAGGCAAAAAGCGCGACCGAAACCAGGGCGACCATCGTCATGGACAGCCAGGTCGCGATCCACATAAGGTCACCGAGCCAAACGAGGGCGACAGCCACATTGGCAACCGGGATAACCCTGGCCGGGCGCTCAAGCACCACGACCCGGGCGACGGCAGTAACTGAAAACACGATCGCCCTGAGCGGCGAAACAAGAACCACGACCCGGAGCCAAACAACGATCGATGCGGCCGCCTGGCTGGCCGGAAGCTCGACCAGCGGGACCAGGACCAGCGCGGCGATCGAGGTAGAGACTCAGATAAGCGGAAGGTCAGCGACCGGCACCCGGGCCATGATGGCGATGGAAAGCGAAACAGCATTAACCGGGCGCTCAAGCAGCGAAACCAAGGCCCAGGCTGAGATCAGCACCGCGGAGCTGCTAACCGGCGAATCAAGAACAAACACCAGGAGCCAGGCGGAGCTCGACGCGGCCATAAACCTGACCGGCGAATCAAGAACCGAAACCAGGGCGACCGCTCAAATAAAGAGCCAGGCAGAGGTCAGCGGCCGGAGCATTACAGGCACCAGGGCCAGCGCGGTTACCGAGAACCAAATAACCTTAAGCGGGAAGAGCAGCACAAACACCCGCAGCCAAACCGAAATTCACGTTATCGAATACGAGCTGCTCTCGGGCGCCAGCCGGACCGAGACCCGGGCAGCCGGGAGCATCGAGACCGGCATAAGCATAAGCGGCCGCAGCGAAAGCACTACCCGCAGCCAGGCCATAATTTATATAACCGAATACCAGACGGTCAGCGGAGGAAGCCGGAGCAGCACCCGGGCGACGGCCCAGATTGAGGCCAGCATAAATTTAGGTGGCCGATCAGCGACCGGGACCAGGGCCCAGATAGCCATTTCGATAGCCCCGGTCTTAGAAGGGACCAGCACCACAGCAACGCGGGCGGAGCTAACCTTAGAAGCCGAAACGGCGCTGGCCGGGCAGGCAGTAGCGGAAACCCGCTCCCAGGCCGAAATTGAAGCCAGCGTAACAATCGAGGGCCAAAGCAGGAGCACGACCAGGACCCAGGCCGCAACAGAAATGTCAACAAAAATTAGCGGAAAAGCGGCCACCGGGACCAGGGCGGAGGCCCGGCTAACAGTAGACCCAGGAGCGATCGCCGGGCAGAGCTTTACCAATACTCGCGCAAATGTTAAGATTAAGACAGCTATCCCGCGGATTGAAGCGGAGGAATTCCGGCTAAAAGAACTACCGCTTGATTTCTACCTGCGGGAAGAGCCGGACCAATGGGAATACCGGGAAGCCCCGCCCGAATTCTGGCTAAGGGAGTTGAAGCGATGAGAAAGTTTATAAAAGGCGCCATAAGAGAATTAGCGATCGAGGTCATGAGGAAGCGCTGCGAGGACGAATTCACGATCGAGGAAGGAAGTTACGAGGTCAAGAACAAGGACCTGGAGGTCGTCCAAAGCGGGCCATTATACATAGACGGCCACCGCGCCTCATTCATGATGGACAGCACCCTGGAGGGATACGAGATCAACCAGACCTACACGCCTTACTGGACCATAAAAATAGCCGATTTAGACAAGGTTTTGATCGAAAAGATTAGCGCATTCGTGATTACCGAGTAAAGGAGGCCAGCGGCATGACCGAAGAATACTACAGCAACCCGGAGGACGTCATTAACACCACCGGCATTCAGGCCCAGGATTTAGGCTTTCCGACCGACGACCTGCTGAAGGATTGGATAGGCGCCCGCTTGATCGAAATCAAGGACATGATCGACCGGGACCGCAACCGAGACTTTGCCAAGGAAGCGGAGGAAGCCGGGACCGATGTTCCGCCGGGAATCCACGGCATCGCGCTCAGAATGATGAGCAACCACATCGGCAACGCCGCCCTAAGGAGGACGACGCCGATAATCAGGGTAGACGATTTTACGATTAAGGGCCTGGAGGACCAGGTTTTCACCGAGGCGATCAGAAAGGACCTGCGCCGCTACCCAGCAAAATTAGACGGCATTATCAGGCGCCTCGGACTCGTGGTCGTCACCGGAAAGGACGACGAATAAAATGGCCAAGCCGCCAATCGAATACACGGTCGATTGGAATGAAGAGGACCTGCGGCGCTTCACGGAATTAGCCCGGAGCGTTTTTTCCAGGGCGACCCACATTTTAGCACACGAAGTTTGGGGAAACATTTCCAGGGAAGCCCCGACAGACCACGGCCGCCTCGCGGGCAGCTTTATGATAGAGCCGCTCAACGAATACGATTGGCGGATTTACAGCAACGTCGAATACTCACTTTTCGTCCATGAAGGGACCGGCATTTACGGCCCGACCGGGCAGC
>Ga0334896_1000431_pt1 | contig 51875 bp, 62 predicted proteins | sample GraSluR3_MG_8_FD_207734 | JGI IMG/M metagenome (GOLD analysis project Ga0334896, IMG submission 207734) | Sludge microbial communities from methane-producing bioreactor in Wageningen University, Netherlands - Granular Sludge_27_06-R3 | ecosystem: Engineered > Bioreactor > Anaerobic >... | reverse complement strand
GTCTTTTTTTGAGCCATCGGTTCTTTCTCCTTTTGAATGATTTGCTTGCACCATTCATTCTATCGGAGTGCCCGGTGGCTTTCCATATCCACATATAAATTGCAAACATTATTGTACTCTATCCTTTTGAATGCGCAAGGTTTCCGACAAATATACCAAATGACATTTGAACTATCTTGCATGATATTATCCTTGACCTTTGGACAAACTTTTTGAATAAAAACTGTAGGGTTTCCCACCCCCTGCCCCCTCACGCGCAAAAAAACATCCGTATACATGCGATACCGGTGCGGGAGGGGCCCGATAAGGGAGAGGGCTGACGCCCTCTCCCAGCCTCTCCCCGGGGCATGTAAGCATACCTGAAATCAACAGGGAGTCTTAACAGAGCCAATACAAAAAAAAGCTCCCTGTCCGGGAGCCATTAAATGAAGCCCTTGGTTTTATATTCACATTATAACCGGTCCTCCCCGAAGCCCGGGAGGTCCCAGCCGCATCGTGAGGCCCGGGAGGCCGTGATCCCCGCCACATGAATAGCCGTCGCTTTGCCTGAAGCTTTCAGCGGATCTGTTTGAGCCTGAAGCCGAGGTGGTCGCACGAAACCTGAATATACTCTGTGCCCTGGAGGTCGCCTTCGAACGCGGTCGCAAGAGACCTTCCGTGCAGATGACCGTAGACGACCTTCTCGACCCCGTATTCCCTGAAAAGGCGCACGAATCCGGACTCCTCCTGCCGCTCGTTGAAAGGGGGGAAATGCATCATCGCGATGATACGGCCGCCGCCTGCTTCGAGCAGCCGGGCGCCGGCCTTCAGGGAGAGTTCGAGCCGCGCTATTTCGCGCCTGTAAATCTTCTCGTCCTGCGGCGGGAGGGCGCCGTCCGACGGACATATCCACCCTCGCGTGCCGCAGACCACGAAGCCGTCAAACCCATACGCCTGGTTCTGGAGCGGCAGGATACCCGGCGGCAGCGCGGCGCGCAGTTTCGTGAGCGAACTCCACCAGAAATCATGGTTCCCCTTTATCATGACTATCGTGCCCGGGAGGTCGGCGAGCTGAAGGAGATCCTCCCTCGCCTCCTCAAGCCGCATCGCCCAGCTTATGTCTCCCGGCAGCAGCACGAGGTCGGCCTGCCGTACCCTCGCCTTCCAATCGGACCGTATCTTGTCCCAGTGCCCTTCCCACTGATCGCCGAACATATCCATCGTCTTGTCCATCGACCCGGCCAGATGCAGGTCGCCGATGGCAAACACATTCATTGCAGCACCCCTGTTTTCTTCCATACTTACGCTTTTTCGTCTTCGTCGTCCGTAGGGGGCACGCCGTCGCCCTCATAGGATTCGTCGTCAAGTACGAACGGCTCTTCTTCAAAATCCTCTTCGTCATCGGCGTCGAGGTCTTCGTCGACGATCTCGGTGAAACCGTCCGGCAACTCTTTTTCGGCCTCGTCGTCTTCGAGTTTCGGTTTGACCAGTTCGTCCTCCGCATCCTCGTCGTCCGACGTATCGTCACAGATCTTTTCCAGGGTTTCCTGGCGTTTCTTTTCGCGCAGGCACAGGGCGCACAGATCCTCCCCTAAAACCACAGGCGCTTCGTTGCATTCGATGCAGATGTCCGGCTTCACTTCGTTGTACGCTTCTCTTCGCAGTTCCCGCTTGCATACGTTGCAGAAGCCTTCTCCTTCTTTGATGTAATTCAATTCGCATCTGGGACACTTAATTAGCGCCATCGCCAACCTCCAACGATATTAATTATCGGCGATCATCGATTCAGCCGGAAAATCCGGCCGTTCCGTCTTTGCCTTTTGGCCTTAACGCTTCACCGATGGACGCCGTAAGCTCCTCACATCCTATGCGCATCGGTACGGAAACGGGAATGACTTGCGTCCCGTGTCCCAGGGAAAGCTTTTTCGCGATATTATCGGTATGCCGGCGCCATTTCGACCGCGCGATCTTGTCGCACTTCGTGGCCACGACCGTAAAACGCACCCCGTAATGCACAAGCCAATCGCGCATCTGCCTGTCTTCCGCCGTCGGGTCATGCCGGATGTCAACGAGCAGATAGACGTGCCGCAGCTTCGTCGACGAACAAAGGTATCCTTCCACTAGCCGCGCCCAGCCTTCCTGCACCGCCTTTGCGGCCCTCGAAAACCCGTAGCCCGGCAGGTCGACAAGAAAAAAGCTGCCGTTGATCCTGAAAAAATTCACAAACCGGGTCTTGCCGGGGCGCGAACTCGTATGCGCGAGCTTGTAGTTGTTGGCAAGTACGTTGATGAGCGACGACTTGCCGACGTTGCTCTTTCCGGCCAGGGCGATCTCCGGCAGCCCGGCTTTTGGGTACTCCGAAAGCCGGGTCATGCTGGTGACGAATTCGGCTTGTTTGATGCGGAAGGGCTCCATAACGCTCCTCTTATATCAAAGCGGTTTCCAACACGTCGTCCAGGTCGCTGGCCAGCAGGAACCGGATGTCCTTGCGGACGTTTTCGGGAATCTCTTCGAGGTCCTTTTGGTTTTCAGCGGGAATGATGACTTTCTTGATCCCTGCGCGGTGTGCCGCCAGGGCTTTCTCCTTCAGTCCACCGATGGGAAGCACGCGCCCCCGGAGCGTGATCTCGCCGGTCATCGCGACGGTCCTTCGCACCGGCCTTTTGCTCAGCGCCGATATGATCGCCGTCGCCATCGTGATGCCCGCCGACGGGCCGTCCTTGGGGATGGCGCCTTCGGGAATGTGCACGTGCAGGTCGGTGTTCGTATAGAACGCGGGGTCTATCCCCAGTTCCTCGGCCTTGGACCGGATATAGCTCAGGCCTGCGCGCGCGGACTCCTTCATCACATCGCCCAGATGGCCCGTGAGTTCAAGCTTGCCGTCGCCGCGCATGGGCGTCGCTTCAACTACTAGCGTCTGCCCGCCCGAAGGCGTCCACGCAAGGCCGGTCACCACGCCCACGTCGTCGCGCTCGCTGGCAGTGTCCCTGCGATAGCGCTCGGCGCCGAGGTACCTGTGGAGGCTCCCGGGGCGCACGCGTATCCTCCGCCTGCCGTGCTCGGCCATTTCTCTCGCGGCTTTCCGGCATATGTCGGCGATCCTGCGTTCGAGCATCCTCACGCCGGGTTCCATCGTGTAATGGCTGATGATGTTGCGCATCGCCTGCGCTTCAATGACCAGGTTGGAGGGCTTCTGCCCGTGCTTAGCGAGTTGCTTGGGCAAAAGGTGCTTTAAGGCGATGCCCAGCTTCTCATCTTCCGTGTAGCTGGACAGCTGTATGACTTCCATGCGGTCGAGCAGCGGGCGCGGGATGGTATCGGCGGTGTTGGCCGTCGTAATGAACATGACCTGCGACAGGTCGAATGCGATGTCGAGGTAATGGTCGCGGAAGGTGGCGTTTTGCTCGGGGTCGAGGACCTCGAGCATGGCCGAAGCCGGATCGCCCCTGAAATCGCTGGACATCTTGTCGATCTCGTCCAGCAGGAAAACGGGGTTCATCGATTTGGCCTGTTTAACCGAGGAAATGATCCGTCCGGGGATCGCGCCGATATACGTGCGCCTGTGCCCGCGTATCTCCGCCTCGTCGCGCACGCCGCCCAGGGACATGCGCACGAAACTGCGCCCCAGGGCCTTGGCGATGGAGGACGCGACGGACGTCTTGCCGACTCCGGGAGGCCCGACGAAACAGAGGATGTTTCCCCTCATGCCGCCCGTGAGCTTGCACACCGCCAGGTACTCGATCACGCGGTCCTTGACCTTGGTCAGCCCGTAGTGGTCTTCGTCGAGGGTCTTCTGGACGCGCGCGAGATCGATCTCGTCCTCGGTGTGCTTTTCCCAAGGGAGATCGAGTATCCACTCGACATACGAGCGCACCACGGAAATCTCGGGCGATCCCATCGACATCTTGGACATGCGCGCTATCTCTTTTTCGGCCTTCTCGCGCGCCTCCTGCGACACGGGCGTCTCGTCCAGCCGCTTTTTCAGCTCGTCGGCCTCCTGAACGATCGTTTCCTTCTCGCCGAGTTCCTTCTGGATGGCCTTGATCTGTTCGCGCAGGTAATACTCCCGCTGGCTCTTGTCCATCTGTTTGCGCACGCGCTGGTTGATCGCCCGCTCTATCTGGAGTATCTCGATCTCGTTCCCGAGGATCACGAGCACCTTCTCGAGGCGCTTGGCGACATCGGAGCATTCGAGCACACCCTGTTTATCCTCGAGGCGCAGCAGCACGTTGGAGGCGATGATGTCGGAAATCTGTCCGGGGTCTTCTACAGAACTCACCGACGCAAACGTCTCGTGCGTTACCTTGTTGGATAGCTTGACGTATTCCTCGAAGGAATCCATCACGCTGCGCATGAGCGCTTTTGTCTGCAACCCGTCCGAGGGAACGATGTCGGGCTGTTCGACCACTTCCACGGCAAAGAAGGGTTCGGTCTGCGTAAACTCCTCTATCCTTGCCCTTGCCTCGCCTTCCACCAGGACGCGTATCGTGTCCCCGGGGAGCTTCAACACCTGTTTTATCCGGGAGATCGTCCCGACCCTGTATAGTTCGTCCGGTTCGGGCATGTCCACGGAAACGTCCTTTTGCGAAACGAGGAATATCTGCTGATCGCTGCCCATCGCCTCTTCCAGCGCCGCGATGGATTTCTCCCTGGCGACATCGAAATGCAGCACCATATACGGGAAGATCACAAGGCCCCGAAGCGGCAGCAAAGGCAACGCGACAGCCTCTGTGTTCATGTCCGTACCCATGGCTTCTCTCCTTCTCAATCCGCCTCCCCCAAAGGGGCGAATTCATTATAGCAACTCTCCTGTTTGTGCGCAAGCGTCCCGGCTTTACGAACCGGTTCTCCCTTCGGCCTGGTATACCGGCCGCCAGAAATGCCCTGTCTGCCATCACGCATTCGAGCCGTTTGCCTTCCGCCGCGATGTTTCGCCGGGTTTTCGAAATACTTGCGGTCTATAGGCCGATGACAAATCCAAAAAGGATTTGTCATCGGATTCCCTGGTGGGCAAAACGGCATTTTCGCACCATTATTTCCAAAACTTAAGCGGGGGATAACAAATCCCCCACGCCCTTTTAAAAGAGGGCTTGCCGGCAATTCCGGCACCGGCGGTCCGCGCCGTGTCCTAACTCTCAGGACGCCGTTTCCGTGCTGGCCGCGATTCCGAGTTCGTCCTGTTTCCCGGACTTTTTAAGCTTCTTCTTGGGCCTGGGGACATCGCTTATCACGAGTTCAGGCTGCAGCCTCTTCTCTATGTGTTCGCGCGTTATGATGCATTTCGTCACGTCTTCGCGCGACGGGATGTCGTACATAACGTCCAGCATGACGTCTTCCATGATAGCCCTGAGGCCGCGCGCGCCCGTTTTTCGCGCCATAGCCTCCGCGGCGACCGCGCGTATCGCGTCCTCTTCAAACGTCAGCTCCACGCCGTCGATTTCGAAGAGTTTGATGTACTGGTTCACCAGCGCGTTTTTGGGTTGGGTGAGTATGCTCACCAGCGCGTCCTCGTCGAGCTGTTCAAGGGTCACGATCACGGGCAGACGCCCGACAAATTCGGGTATCAGCCCGTATTTGAGCAGGTCCTCGGGGAGGATATGCTTGAGCACCTCGCCTATGTCCTTCTCCTTTTTGCTCTTCACATCGGAGCCGAACCCCATCATCTTCTTGCCGATGCGCGTCTCGATGATCTTGTCGACGCCCTCGAAAGCGCCGCCGCAGATGAAGAGGATGTTGGTCGTGTCGATCTGGATGAACTCCTGCTGCGGATGCTTGCGCCCTCCCTGGGGCGGCACGCTCGCGACCGTGCCTTCGAGTATTTTGAGCAGCGCCTGCTGCACGCCCTCCCCCGACACGTCGCGGGTAATGGACGGATTTTCCGATTTTTTGGCGATCTTGTCGACTTCGTCGATGAAGATGATGCCTTTTTCCGCGCGGTCCACGTCGTAGTCCGCGGCCTGGATGAGCTTGAGCAGGATGTTCTCCACATCCTCGCCCACATAGCCGGCCTCGGTGAGCGACGTGGCGTCTGCTATCGCAAAGGGCACGTTCAGGATGCGTGCGAGCGTCTGCGCCAGCAGCGTCTTGCCGCAGCCCGTGGGCCCGAGCATCACGATGTTGCTCTTCTGAAGCTCCACGTCGTCTTTTTTGAGGTCCGCGTTGATCCGCTTATAGTGGTTGTAAACGGCCACCGCCATCGATTTTTTCGCGCTGTCCTGCCCGATCACGTACTGGTTCAGGCTGGCGAGTATCTCCTTGGGCTTGGGGATATCCTGCACTTCGACGCCGGAAACGTCGCTGAAATCCTCTTCCATGATCTCCATGCAGAGTTCGAGGCACTCATCGCAGATATACACGCCCGGGCCGGCGACCAGCCTGCGCACCTGTTCCTGCAACTTGCCGCAGAAAGAGCACTTTATTTTTTTCGTATCATCGTATTTTGCCATTTTTTCACCTCGTAGTCGGCATTATCCGCCGGCCGGGAAGTTTCGTAATCCTTTGCTTAAAAATTTCAATGCCGCGGCGCGAATATCTCGTCTATGATGCCGTATTTCTTGGCATCCTCCGCACTCATGTAGAAGTCGCGTTCCACGTCTGCCGCGATCCGCTCCAGCGGCTGGCCGGTGCGCTCGCTCAGGATCTGGTTCATCTTCTTCTTGATCTTTATTATATGCTCAGCCGCTATCGCAATGTCCGTCGCCTGTCCGCGCGCGCCGCCCGAAGGCTGGTGGATCATCACTTCGCTGTTGGGCAGGGCCCTTCGCTTTCCCCTGGCCCCGGCCGCGAGCAGGAACGCGCCCATCGACGCGGCGAGTCCCACGCAGATCGTGGAAACGTCGGGTTTGACGTACTGCATCGTGTCGTAAATAGCCATTCCGGCCGTGACCGAGCCTCCGGGGCTATTGATGTAGAGCTGGATGTCCTTGTCGGGGTCTTCCGCTTCAAGGAACAACAATTGCGCGACGACCAGGCTGGCCGTCGTATCGTCGACGTCGCTGCCCAGGAACACGATACGGTCCTTGAGCAGGCGGGAATAAATATCATATGAGCGTTCGCCGCGGTTGGTTTGTTCGACTACGATAGGAACAAGACTGCTCATTGTGAACATACCTCCTTATTCATGGGCCGCTTCGATCATTCGGCGGCCGTTTCCGTTCCTTCTTCCGCTTCGGATTCGGGTTCGGGCCCGGGGTCGACACACACCGCGCTGTCCATTATCAGGTCGATCGTCTTGTCGATCGCGATCGTGTCCCTGAGGTATTCCAGATCGCCCGGCTTCATCATTTCCCTGTATTCCTTGGCGTCGAGCTTGCGGCTTTCGGCCATTTTCGCGATCTTTTCTTCCACGTCCTCTTCGGCCGCTGCGATGCCCTCTTTTTCCCTGAGCGCCTGGAACACCAGCCGGGTCTTGACCCGCGTTTTCGCTTCGTCGCGGTAACGCTTGCGATAGTCCTCCTCGGACGACTTGGTATATTCGAAGAAATCTTCGAGCCGGATGCCGCTTCTCATAAGGTTCATGCGCATGTCCTGCAGCATGGCGTCGAGCTGATCCTCCACCATGCAGTCGGGGATGTCGGCAGCGGCGTTCTCTACGACCTTTCTGACCGCGGCGTCTTCCATCTTGGCCTTCGCTTCCCTTTCGCCCTGCTCGGCCAGGCGCTTGCGGATGTCTGCAAGGTATTCCTCGACCGTATCGAATTCGTCGCTCACGTCCTTGACGAATTCGTCGTCGAAAGCGGGCAGCTCTTTTCCCTTGACTTCGTGCACCGTCACATGGAAGACGGCGTTTCTCCCGGCGTGTTCCTTGGACGGATAGTCCTCGGGGAACGTCACCTCGATGTCCTTTTGTTCATCCTTTTTCATGCCGACGATCTGCTCTTCGAACCCGGCGATGAACATCTTGCTCCCGATGTCGAGCGTCGTGTTTTCGGCGCTTCCGCCCTCGAATTCCACGCCGTCGAACGTACCTTTGTAATCCAGAACGACGCGGTCGCCTTCCTGCACGGCGCGGTCCGCCTCGACATAGCGCGCCGCTTTCTCCAGCGCCTTGTCCACCTCCGCCTGGACTTCGGCATCGGTCACATTATACACTACTTTTTCGACTTCTATACCCTTGTACTGGCCGAGCGTGACCTCGGGCATCACGTGCACTTCGGCCGTGAAAACCAGCGCTTCGTGCCTGCCGATGTTCTCGATGCTGATGGAAGGCTGCTCGACCGGTTCGATCTCCAGTTCCTTGACCGCCGCCTGATACGCGTCGGGCATGAGTTCTTTGAACGCGTCCTCGAAGAACACGCCGTCCCCGTAATGCGACTCGATCACTTTGCGGGGCACGCGCCCTTTCCTGAAACCCGGAGCGCGGTAGTTGTTCCTGGTTTTCCTGTATGCGATCTCAAGCCCGTTTTCGAAGGTCTGTGCATCGACTTCTATCCTGAGCTTGACCTTGTTCTCCGAAATCTTTTCCATCGACAGCGCCATCGTGTTTCCTCCCGGATGTGTCGTTTAGAAACGCCCATAAACAGGCAGTTTCCGAAGCATTCTAAAGTAGTGTACCACAACGGCACTTCAATTGCAACCTGCCGGGCCTGAGGCTTTCTCCAAGGAAGAACAAGGCAGATTTACACTATTTGGGAATGGACTCCCGCCCGTTTGCTTATTTCATTATACACCATTTCTTTGTGCCCTTAACCCCTTTTTTATCGCGTTGTCGCCATTCGTGAACCGGGCGCGCCGTCGTTTTCCGTTTTTCGTCCCGGCAATAAAACCCTCGATCGTGCTATTGCGCCGCGTGCGCACGTCAAAGCCCCGCCTCTCGTTGACGCACATGCCGCCGCCGGGGCACAAAACTTTTTGTGAATATAAATAACATTTTTAAAAGGGAAATGCCATGTAAAATCAACCGCCGCTTTTCGGCACGCGGACGTGCACGGCGTGCGCCTTGGCGTCGTCCACCAGCTGGATCGGGTCCGGTTCCCCGGCGTCCACCGCGCATTCCGCCACTATATCGTAGCGCGCGCTCCCGAAACGGTAGCTTATCGAAAAGCCGTCCCACTCAGGCGGCAGCACCGGCTTTATGAACAGCTGGTCCCCTTTCTTTTTTAGGCCGAGCATCGCGGTTACGGCCTGCAGCATCCACGACGCCGCTCCCGTGTACCAGGTCCAGCCCGCCCGGCCTTCCTGCCCCTGCAGGGTATACACGTCGGCTGCCACCACATAGGGTTCGCCGCGGTATTTTTCGCGCAGCTCAGGCGTCTTCGCGCGCTCTACGGGGTTGAGCATCGACAGGAGCGCGTGCGCTTTTTCGCCGTCGCCCAGCGCGACAAAGCCGAGACAGACCCACATCGCCGCGTGCGTGTACTGCCCGCCGTTTTCGCGCACGCCCGGCAGATACCCCCGTATATAGCCGGCCTGTTTTTCGCCGCGGTCGAACGGCGGCGTGAAGAGTTTCAAAAGGCCGTGCCGCTCGTCGAGCAGGTTTTTGAATACCGCGTCCATCGCCTTTTTCGCGCGGTCGGGCGAAGCCGCGCCGCTGATCGCCGCCCAGGCCTGGGAGATACAGTCGATCCGGCATTCCTCGCCGGTTTTTGAGCCAAGCGGCGTGCCGTCGTCGTAGAAAGCGCGAAGGTACCATTCGCCATCCCAGGCGTGAGCTTCGATGTTTTCCCTGAGCTCCGCGGCCGCGGCGTCGAACGCCGCGGCTTTCGCCTGCCTCCCGCGGTCGGCCGCGATGCGGGCAAACCGCGTGAGGACGTCATAGAGGAAGAACGCGAGCCACACGCTCTCGCCCCTGCCCTGGGCGCCCACCTCGTTCATCCCGTCGTTCCAGTCCCCGCCCAGCATCAGCGGCAGGCCGTGCTCCCCCTTTCGCGCGAGCGCGAGGTTGATCGCCCGTGCACAATGGTCGAACACATCCCCCGAAACGTCGCTTTCGCCCGCTTCGAAATATGCGTCCCGCTGGTTTTCTTTAAGCGCGGGCCCCTGCAGGTAGGGCACCGTCTCGTACAGCACTGACTTATCGCCCGTCTCCTCCACATACCGTGAAACGGCGTAGGGCAAGAACAGTAGGTCGTCGCTTATACGGGTGCGCACCCCCGTGGCCGGCGGGTGCCACCAGTGCTGCACGTCCCCCTCAGTGAACTGGTGGCGGGCGCACAGCAGGATATGGGCGCGCACTTCGTCCGGACGGGTAGGCAGCAACGCGAGCACGTCCTGCAACTGGTCCCGGAACCCGTACGCCCCGCCGGCCTGGTACGCGCCGGTCCGGGCCCAGAGCCGGCAGGCCGTGACCTGGTAGGGCAAAAACCCGTTGGCCATGATATCGAGCGCCCTGTCGGGGGTCTTGACCCTCAGCGCGCCCAGGCGACGTTTCCAATATGCTTCCACGTTTTTCAGCGCCCGCTCGGCCGCGCCTTCAGCGACGGCTCCGGCGGCGAGCTGCTTCGCCTGGTCCTTGTCCCCGCCGTATCCCATCACGTAGAGGAGCCGCTTGCGCTCTCCCGGCCGGAGAACGACGTCGGCCGCGAGCGCGCCGCAGGCCCAGCCCGAAACGGGGGCGGGGGCCTTCTCCATGATCTCTATGCCCGCCGGGGCCTGCATGCCGCCCGCGCCCAGGAAAGCGCCCCTGTCGCAGGCCGCGACCGTCTCATCTTGATCGGAGCACAGGAAGGCGACGCCGTACCGCCCCGAAAAGGCGTTGGATGCCAAAATCACGCCCGCCGCCGCGTCGTATTCCGCGAACACCGTCTGGCCGTGTTCGAAGCGGGAGGCCCCGAGCACCCAGTCCGCGTAGTAACAGACCCTGAACTGCCTCGCCTCCGCGCCCGTGTTGTTCAGCTCGACCTGCGCATATTTTAGGGGTTGCTCCGCGTCGACCCAGGCCGAGAGCGCGTGCTCTATCCCGAATCCCGCTCCCTCATATCGCACGGTCCCGAAACCGTAGCGGACGCGGGCGTCCCCCGCTCCGGCGGGCAGCGGCGTGAGGCTTTCAATCTCGCTGTTTACGGTGTCGAGCATATACACCGTCTCTCCCGGCCTGAACCGCGCGTTGTCGTTGTGCCAGGGCGTGAGCTTGTTCTGGCGCGAGTTCTCCGCCCACGTATAGGCGATGCCCTGCGCGGCGCAGAGCGTGCCGAAACCCGGGTTGGCGAGGACGTTGCACCAGGGGACGGCTGTCGCCCCGGATTCCCCCACGCGGATTACGTACTCTGTGCCGTCGCGGTCGAAACCGCCTGCGCCGTTGTCGAATTCGAGAGGTCCCTCCCCCTTCAGCGTTCCGCCCTTGGCCCGCATGTACGGCTTTATCGGGCTCCTCAGCTGCCCCGCCGCGAAATCGCGCCAGCTTTCCCCGGCGTTGAGCACGACGCGCGCCACGCCGTAGAGCTGCCTGATGACCGGATCCGCCACGTCCTCCTCGTTGAGGATGTGCACGCTTCCCCGGTTCCCCTGCGGCACCGCGACGCGCTGCGCCTCGTCCCGCAACGTCTCGCCCAGCAGCGCGTAGTAATCCGTCCTCGAACGGTTGATAAACACCAGGTCGACGTCCAGGCCGCAAAAGAGCCAGTAACGGTAGAAAGCGAACAGGGTGCGGATGTCCTCCATCTGGTCGGTCGTATAGACGTTGGAGAGCACGATAGGCACGTCGCCCGATATCCCGAGGGCCCACAGGTCGCGCGCCCTGGCCGTCGCTTTTTCTTCCCGGCTCTTGACGTAGAGGAGCCGGGCGCTCAGGCGCTGGCACAGGTTGACCTGCGACCCCAGAAGGCCGATATGCCTCAGTGCGGCCTGCGCGAACGCCCGCGCGAGTTCCATCGCGTTCCCTACGGCCGCCATGGTCTTCATGACCGAGAAATGCCCGTACACCGTTTCGGGGTCCGGGGCCATGCACACGACGAACGCCACCCGCCTCGTGGACCTTGCGGGGACCGTAAGCCTCGCCCCCCAGGCCATGACCGGGTGCGGGCTCTTCGTCTTTATCCTGCCAAGCCCGCCCCTTATGAGCTGTTCGCGGTCCAGGCAATAGACGAATTCGACCTCCCGCCTGTCGCCGACGAGCCAGGCGCCCGCGCAGACCTGCGGTTGGTCCGAGGCACGGCTGCGCCTCTTGCACAGCAGCAGGCGGTTCCCCTCGTCGGCGGAACATTCCAGAAAAAGACTGGAAAACGCCGGATGCGCCACGTCGTGTTCGATCCTGCACAGCACGGGCTCGAACGCGCACGACACCTCGACCTCCAGCGCCCTGTGGGACGTGTTCTCGAGCGTCAGCACCCGCGCTTCCGCGTCCGGCTCCGGGCAGACGAAAACCTCCAGCTCCGTGCCGATGCTCACCTTGCTCCGGGTAAACCGGGCAAAATGCGGGAAGAATTCGACGCTCTCCTCCCTGTTGAGCGTTTCGTCTGCGCCGGGCATGGCACAAAACGGCTTCTGGCCTTTGAGGCGGATATATACGCGCAGCCCGTAGTCGTCGAGCACCGGGTCGTCGCGCCACCTGTTGAGCGCGATGCCGTTGAGCGTGCTCATGCCCCCGCCCGTCGCTGTGATGCGCACGTGGTAGCTCCCGCCGGAGAGCAGTTGCGAAAGGTGCGCGCCCTGCACCTGTTTGACCACGCGCCCGGGGAGCGCGCAGACCGCCGTGGGCGGCGAGAGTTCCTCGATCTTGTTGAGCGCCTTGGGCCAGGTGTCGATGCTGCGTTCCTCCAGCAGCCCCCAGAGGGAGCGCATACCCGGATCATTCATGAACCACTTCTGCAGCGCGGCCTGTTCCAAAACGTTGGTGAGCGCGCAAAGCATCATCCCCTGATGGTGTACCATGGCGCTTTGTACGACCTGGACCTTCCTGCCTTCCCCGATGCGCTCCGGCGTATAATCGAGCGCCTCATAAAACCCGAACGGGCTGGCGGCCCCCTCCTTCTCCAGCCGTTCCATGTTTTCGAGCGCAGCGTGCGCATCGACCGTCGCGGCCATCACGCTCGCGTAGGGGGCGATCACGCGTTCGCGCACCAGCCCCGACTTAAAACCGATGCTGGGCACCCCGAACGCCTTGTACTGGTAGTTGAGCTGCCGGTCGAACGCGTAGTAGCCCGACTCCGACATCCCGAAAGGCAGCCCGAGGCGCCTCGCGTACGCCCGCTGGATCTTTACGGCGCCGCGGACCACCGTTTCGCCGAGCGACCCCGGTGCGTCGGGGACGAAAAGGTGCGTCATGAGATATTCGAACATCGTGCCGCTCCAGGAAAGCAGCGTCCTGTGGGACCTGTAGCGTGTGGGGACGCGCCCGAGGCGCCTGTAATGGTCGAAGGGCACCTCTCCCTTGGCCATGGCGACCAGGCTGGTCAGCCGCGCCTCCGACGTCCAGAGGTCGTAATGCGCCCTGCCCGTCCTGCCTTCCCCGTCCATCCCGATGTACATCAGTTCGCGTTCCTCATCGTAGAGGACGGCAAAATCCGTGCGATCGACAAGGGCCGTCAGGCGGTCGCACAGCGGTCCGGCCGCCGCCTGCCTGTCCCGCGCAGCCATATGCCCCTTGAAGACCAGGTCGCACAATTCGCGGCTCGAGGGGTCCGCCGACAACAACGCGATGGCTTTGGCCGCATCGAAGCGGAGCGCGTGCATGCTGCTCATTTTGTCCATGACTTCGGCGTGGGCCTTCGCCGCGTCCGGGCACGCGCGCAGCCAGGGCATGAGCGCGTCCAGCGCCTCGATGGCGTCTTGCACCTGTTTCAGGCTGAGGTTCCAGGCCGCCCCGTCGTCGCCGAGCAATGCTTCGAGCCTGCCCAGCCGGTCCCGAAGGACGCATAGGCCGCGCGTGTCCGGTTTGCACCGTGCCTGCGTGAGCGCAACCGCGCGTTTGAATACGGTTTTCTTCTCGTCTTCTGGCGCTTTTTCGTAACAGTCCGCGGCCAGGGCGTGCGCGATGCCGTTCAGGACCCTTTGGGGCGAAACCGGCTCTTTGGGCATGAGCCGCAGCGCCTGCCGTACGGTCACCATGGCGCACACGAGGTTCCCGCTGTCTACTGTGGAGATGTAGCGCGGGCACAACGGCGAAAGCGAGCGGATGTCGTACCAGTTGTAGAAATGCCCTCTGTACGATTCCATGCCCTCGAGCGTATTGAGCGTGTCGCCGATGCGCGCGCACATCTCGTCCCACCCGATATAGCTAAGCTGCGCGGCGCAAACGTCGGCGAGCAGCGCGTAGCCGATGTTGGTCGGCGAAGTGCGCAGGGCCGGCCCCGGTTTGGGCGCGAACTGGTAGTTATCGGGAGGCAGGTAATGTGTTCGCTCGTTCACCAGGCACACGAAATACTCCCAGGTTCTGCGGCTGAGCGCGCCCAGGCGCAACCGCTGGTCCCTGCTCAGGGGCTGCCCGGCCGATATTTCCCTGCTCACCGCCCACGCCACAAACGGAGAAACGGCCCAAAGGGCCGCGACCGGCCACCACTCAAGGCGCGCAAGGCAGAGAAAGACCGCCGCGAGGGGCCCGTACCAGAGGCGGAGCAGATACGAATAGACCGCATTGGACAAGGCTTCCTCGGCATCGGCGGCGGTCACCCATTCGAGAAGGCGGCGCCCGCTTATGTATCTCCGGTAGAGCGCACAGGCCGTCGCGTGCGCGGCCAAAAAAGCGCGGTGCCCCAGCATGAGAAACTCGAACGCCAGGCAGGTCAGCCATTCGATGCTGCTTTTTACTATCGTGCGCACGCGTGCGCCGCGGTTTTCACGGTAAAAAAGCCCGTATACCTCTGTACACAGCATGATCCAGAAGGGGGACGACCACAGCAGCAGGCTGTATAAGACCAGGCCCGCGCTGTCGAGGAGCGCGGCCGCGAACAGGAGCGCAAGGAGCGCGACGGGCCTGAGCGAGCGCAGAAGGTTGTCCGTCATGCGCAGCCGGTCGATCGCGGCTATGGGCAGCGAAGAAGCGATGAAGGGCAGGAGCTGCCAGTCCCCGCGCATCCAGCGGTGTTCGCGCTTCGCCCACGAAAGGTAGTTCGGAGGGCACCCGTCGAGCACCTGCACCCTGTCGCAGAGCGCGGCGCCGCAAAGCGCGCCCTCTAAAAGGTCGTGGCTGAGTATGGCGCCGCCCGGCAGCACCGCACAGGCAGCGCGCTCGAACACTTCAAGGTCGATGAGACCTTTGCCCGTAAAAACGCCCCGCCCCAACAGCTTGAACCAGGCGTCGGCTGAAATGCCCGCGTAGGCGTCTATGCCCGCCTGCGAGCTGAAGCTCCTCGAGAAAAACGTACGGGCCGCCGACCTGAGCGTGATGCGCACGATAGGGTGCATGATCCCGTAACCGCGGAACACGCGCCCCTCCCGGTCCATATGCGCCCGGTTGAGCGGGTGGCCTATCGCGCCGATGAGCTTGTGCGCCCCTCCGGGCTGCATCTGCGTGTCCGCATCGAGCGTGAGCATATAACGGAAGGATTTTTGCATTAGGGCGTCCTCGACGTCCTCAAAAGGGCCCGTCTCCCCGTGCAGCAGGAGCCTGGCGAGGTCGCAGAGCGCGCCGCGCTTGCGTTCGCGTCCCATGTATACGTTGTCGGGCTTGTGATGGCGGCGCGGCCTCTGCAGATAAAAAAAGCGGAGCCCGTACCTGGCGTTGAGTTCGCGTATGCACAGCGTCGCCTCGCGCGCGATCGCCGCGTCCGTATCCTCCGCCTTTTTTTTGGAATCCTTATAGTCGCCCAGCAGGATGAAACAGAGCCTGTCCGATCGGTTGCCAAGATAAAGGGCTTCGAGGGATCGCGCCACCGCGCGGGCCCGCGCCGGGCTCGTGAGCAGGACCGGCACGACGACAGCGGTGGCGCAGTCAGCCGGTATCTCTTCGGAAAAATCGAGCGCGCACAGCACGTGGTCTCCGACCCTTAAAGCGATACGGCGCACGATCTCCTGCGCCATCTGCTGCGACAGCGGGAGCGTCAGCAAGGCTATCCAGAGGGCGTGCAAAGGCGGCAGCAGGAAGAAAAGCGGGACCACCGCCGCCGCGGTGAGCGCGCAGATCCCCGCAACGGCCCTCCGCTCCTTTTGCCTGCGTGTGACCGTACGCCCGCGCCGGTTTGCGTTGAGGGCCGAAAAAAGCGCCCCCTGCCCGTCGTCGAGCAGGTAATAGCCCACCTCTTTGGCGTAGGGTTCCTTACCGTCCGCGGCGAGCTGGAGCGCGGCGCGGACCACTTCTTCCTCGCTCCGCCCGGCGAGCCGCGCCTTGTCGGCGACCGCGAGGCGGTAGGTCGCCCTCGAGGCGCGGTCCATCGCCATGAATACCGCGTCCTCGCGCAGCAGGACGTTGGCGGGGCAGCCGGCGGCGCAGATGCGTTCTACGTCCAGGTCCTCGAGGGCCTGCAGGTTCTGTACGAGGGCGGCCATATGGTAATCCAGCTGTGCCTGCCGCTGCAAATACCCCTGCTCTGCAAACGCGACGTCGCCAAGGCCGGCCTCGCCCCGTTTGGCCCGCTTCTCCTTCGTGTTGCCTATGCACGCGGCGATGACGATCTGCTCGAAAAGGGCGAGGGCGAGCGCGTCCCCCAGCGCGTCGAGTTCGGCCACTGTAAGCGGGTCGTATCTGCGCTGCCGTTCGCACAGTTCGACGAGCTTTTCTTCGCACAGCCGGCCGTCAAGGGTGTCTATCCAGCCGCGCGCCATCACAATGACCCTGGCCTCGTTTTCCAGGGCGGGGAGCGAGCGGTGCTTCGCATGGGCCGCCTTCAGCCGCTGGAGTGTGCGCTGCAGGAGTATGCTGTTGCCTACGAGCCACTGCTGGGCGGCCGTTTCCGTGCCCTTCTCCTGGGCCTGCCTGGCGAACTGGTTCGCGCAGTTGAGCTGGTTGGCGAGCGTGCGCAGTTCGGCGCCCCGCACCAGCCTGACGCGCGTTTTGCCCGGCCTGCCCGGCCGCGATATCAAACGGCTTTTAATCGCCTTCACATCCTTTATGAGTTGCAAACGATATGCCCGGATGAGGTGTAGTATTTGCATTTACAGAGGGCTCCATACGAAAAGAGCGCGCCCCTCAAACCGGCTGTCGGCAAGCCTGTGGTTTGCCTGCGGTTTCCGTCTCGGTCGGGCACGGGTTTTTTCGACAGGCTGAAAAAGCGACCATGGCGGTTTTTTCCACCGGCACAAGCGCATATCGTCAGGATCGGATTTTCGGCAAAAGATTGTTTTCGTTGGATATTACGGGGAAATCGCAAGTCTTCAGTACTCCGGCCCGTCACGGAACATCAACGCTTCCGGCGGGGCAAAGGGCTGACCGGTGAGATAGACCGAGTGCGGCCCCATCGTATACATGAGGCGTTCGGGCACGCGCACGCGCAGGTCTTCGTTCGCGTACAGGGCGTGCAGCACGAGGTCAGCGCATTTGAACGGCCATGAGTGGTATCCGGTCGCTTCCCTGTACGCGGCGGTCAGCGGCTGGCGGCCAGGGATAAAGAGGGAAGCCCTGCTGACGCCCGGCGCCGCGTTGACAAGCCGCACGGTCCGCGGCCTGTCCTGCAGCGCGTCCTCCACCGTCCAGAAAGAACCGACCCGCGCGTCCCCCGAGACGACCAGCGTATACGCTTTGTCCTCCAGGGCAACGCGCCGGAGCGAGTAGAGCCTGAAATGCGCGCGCGAAAAAAAGGCGGCGGCCGACAGCGTGCCCGCACCCACCCTTACGTACGGGCCCTTATGCTTGTACGCTACGTCGTTTGCGAGCATCACGCCGCCCAGGAACATGTCCAGCCTTACCCCGTCCTCCGTGAGGTTCAGCGCCCGGACGTGACAATACCCCCGGCCGGGCTTCTTCGCTTCGGGCGTCGGCGCCAATGCGTCCACCTCCATTATCTAATACAGGTATATGCGCCAGGGGCCCTCTGCAAACACCTCCAAAAAAATTGCCCGCCTCAGGCTGGGCCTAAAACGGGTTTTAATCATTGTTTAATTAATGTTAAACAGCGTTTAATCCTGCCTCCAGCGCCTTTTCGTTGATCGGGATGAGCGAGGCCTTGTTCTCTCCCATCACCTGGAGGAACGAATCCATCACGCTCTTGGGCGAGACCGCCCCGGTCGTTTTCAGGAACGCGCCCAGCATCACCATGTTTGCGGCGCGGGGGGTTTTCAGGCCTGCCGCGACGTCGTTGGCGGGCACATAGAAAACATCGATGTCGGTCCGGTCGCTTTTAATGTCGATGAGCGAACTGTTGACCAGCAAAATCCCGCCCTTTTCCACGAGGGGCCCGAACTTGTCCAGCGAAGGACGGTTCATCACCGCCGCGGCGGTCGGAACGGTCACGATGGGGGAACTGACGGGGGCGTCGGATACGATCACGTTGCAGTTCGCGGTGCCGCCGCGCATTTCCGGGCCGTAGGAGGGCAGCCAGGAGACTTCTTTGCCTTCGATCATGCCGGCGTACGCGACCAGCATCCCCATCGAAAGCACGCCCTGCCCGCCAAATCCGGCGAATACGATCCTGTGCTCCATGCCTACACCTCCTTTTTGACGCCCAGCGGATAACAGGGCACCATCGCGTCGCGCAGATATTCGAGCGCTTCCTTGGGAGACAGGCCCCAGTTGGTCGGGCAGGAGGAGAGCACTTCGACCAGAGCGAAGCCCCTGCGCTCGATCTGGCATTCGAACGCTTTTTTGATCGCTTTTTTGGCGCGCATCACGTTGGCCACGTCGTGCATGGAAACGCGCTCTATGTAGGCGGCGCCGTCGAGAGTGGCCAGCAACTCGCTCACGCGCACGGGGTAGCCGCAGTGCGACGCGAGGCGGCCGTCCGGCGCGGTTGTCGTCTTCTGCCCCACCAGCGTCGTGGGCGCCATCTGCCCGCCGGTCATGCCGTAGATCGCGTTGTTCACGAAAATGGTCGTGATCTTCTCCCCGCGCGCCGCCGCGTGTACGATCTCCGCCATGCCGATGGCGGCGAGGTCGCCGTCGCCCTGGTAGGTGAAGACCACGGCATCAGGATGCACGCGCTTGATGCCCGTCGCCACGGCCGGCGCGCGCCCGTGCGCGGCCTCGTGCATGTCGCAGTTAAAATATTCGTAGGCGAAGACGGCGCAGCCCACCGGCGCGACGCCGATCGCTCTGTCGCCCACGCCCAGTTCTTCGAGCGCCTCGGCCACGAGCCGATGGATGATGCCGTGCGTGCAGCCGGGGCAATAATGAAAGATTTTATCGGTCAGCATGGAAGTTTTTTTGAATACCTTCTCCATGTCATTTCCCCTCCTTCATTTCGCGCAGCTTCTCCACGACCGACTCGGGCGAAGGCACGTTCCCGCCCATGCGGCCCAGGAAATGCACCGGTTTTTTGCCGTTCACGCCCAGGCGCACGTCCTCGTGCATCTGCCCCGAACTCATCTCGACCGTCAGAAACGCCTCGACACCCTCCCTGGCGGCGGCGTTTTCAAACGCCGCCGACGGGAACGGCCAGAGCGTCTTCGGCCGGATCAGCCCGGCGCGTATCCCTTCGCTGCGCGCACTGGCGAGTGCGCTCCTGACGATGCGCGAAATCGTGCCGTAGGCCGCGATTATGTATTGGGCGTCGTCGAGCAGGTATTCTTCGACGCGGGTCTCGTTTTCCGCGATCGTCTTGTATTTTCCCTGCAGTTTCAGGTTCATGGCCTCGAGTTCGTTCGGATCGATGTAGAGCGAATTGATGACCGCGCGCGGCCGGCGCTTGTCGGACCACCCGGTCGACGCCCATGTCTTGGGCGGCAGGTCCCGCTTCGGCGGCGGGTTGAACTCCACGGGCTCCATCATCTGCCCGATCATGCCGTCGCCGAGCAACAGCACGGGGATGCGGTACTGGTCCGCGATGTCGAACCCCTCCATCACCATGTCCACCGCTTCCTGGATCGATGCGGGCGCGAGCACCACGATACGGTAATCGCCGTGACCGCCGCCCTTCGTTGCCTGGAAATAGTCGGACTGTCCCGGCTGGATCCCGCCCAGGCCGGGGCCTCCCCGCACCATGTTCACGATCACGCAGGGAAGCTCCGCGCCGGCTATGTACGAGATGCCCTCCTGCTTGAGGCTGATCCCCGGGCTGGAGGACGACGTCATCACCCGCGCGCCCGCTCCCGAGGCGCCGTAAACCATGTTTATCGCGGAGATCTCGCTTTCCGCCTGTAAAAAGCAGCCGCCGACCTCGGGCAAGCGCCTCGCCATGTATTCGGGGATCTCGTTCTGCGGCGTGATCGGGTACCCGAAGAAATACCGGCATCCCGCCTGAATGGCAGCCTCGGCCACCGCCTCGTTCCCCTTCATCAGTTTTCGAGCCATGTCCTTGCCTCCGATATTACTTTTCGACTTCTATCACGCAGTCAGGACACATCCGGGCGCAGAAGCAGCACCCCATGCAGGCGTCCATTTGCGTGACGACCACGGACCTGTAGCCCTTTACGTTGAGCGCGCCGTCCGATAGTTCCAGTATCTTCTTCGGGCAGAACAGGACGCACAGTCCGCATCCTTTGCACCGTTGTCCGTCGATCGTAATCCTGGCCATTTTCCCGTGTCAACTCCTTCGTGTACGGCGAAACCGCCGCCGAATTCGTTTGGTTTATAATTATACTGCGAATGTCAATATTGTGCAATCGTTGGAGGTGTCAGGTAGCGTCCATCCACTCTTCCCGCATGAATATGCGTATCGGAAAGAGTTCCCCCATAAAAACCCCGGTTTTTATGCTGAATTCCTCCAAAACGTCGGGCTTACCCGAGATGAAGCGGATGGGCAGGCTGCGGAGCCGCGCTACCTTTAAAAGCAGTTCCTGGCCGGCGATGAGATCGTCCGCGGTCGTTTTAGAAACGAGGTTCGTGTTGTTTACCAGCGCGCTGATCTTGATCCGGGACCTTTGCTCGATCCCGTCCATCATCGAAAGCACACGGGAGGGCGTGTCGGACAGCGGGCGCCGGGCGTTGACCACATAGAGCACGTCGAGTTCGTGGGACGCTTCGTCCAATTGGTCCTTGTACCGCCCCAGCACCGCCGCCCCGGCCGGGTCCCCGCCCACATCCATCACCGCGTACGTCCCCCTGTCGTCGAATACCGACGCGATCTCGGGAGGGAGGGTACCCATGTCGTTGGGGCCTATCACCTGCACGCCTGCGTCTTCGAGGACGGCGCGGCGGAAACTGGATTTGAAATACGGGTTGATGATATCCACATCGACCATCCGGGCCCGTTTCCCTTCCCTTCGGAGGCGCAGGGCCGTGTTGATCGCAAGCTCTGTCTTGCCGCTCCCGAAATTCCCGATGAATATCGTTATCCTTTTCATTACGAACAAACGCCCTGACCAGGCAGGGCGCGTTTCTCCTTAATAGAGAGTTTTCTAGTAAACCTTCACCCTCGTGCTGACCGGCTGCGCCGTGACCGTCGCATCCTTGAGGCTTCGCGGCAGGCCGACGTTGATCTTCGCGATGTGGTCCCCCTTTTCGAAGCCGTCGACATCGACATACACGCGCAGATCGGACGCCCTGAGCGCGTTCACGGCCCGTTTGGGCCCCCGGACGTCCACCGACACCGATGACTGCGCCACCGTCACCTGCCCGTTCGCGGTGCCGATGACGCGAACGGGCAGGTTATCGAAATGCGCGACGTCTTCGATCTCGCTGATCTCGACGACGATTTCTACTTCCGTCGTGCCGTCGACGAGGATGACGCCGTCGGGAACCTTTACCGGGAGCGTCTTCACGATCGTCGCGCTCGCGTTTTCGACGTTTATCGTATCGAGCGTAAACGAATCGATCTCCTCAATTTTGTCGGCCGGGCCCGCGATCCTGATGCTGGGTCTGCTCACGGTCACGCTCTTGACGATGTACCCGGGCGCGACCTTGTCTTTCCCGGCCAGGATCGAAGACAGGTCGAAACCCACGTCCTTATACGGATAGACGTCCATCTTCACGATGGCCGAAGGCGTCCCTCCGGTGAGCTGCAGGCCCTTCAGCTCGTTGTCGTCGGCGTCGAAAAAGGTCACCGGCATCTTGTCGTTATAGCTTTTGTCGAGCCCGTCCACATTGATGACGCAGGCGGCTTTCTGCACGCTGTCTATCATGCGCTGCGGGCCGCTGATCCGTACCGTCTCCGGGGTGACCTCGGGCTCGCCCATCCAGTATCCCTCCGGGAGCCGGCCTTCGATGCGGTGCTGGACGGGCACCTCGCGCGAGACTTTCCGGTCGACTTCCAGCGTGATGGTAGAGACCGACATGCCGGTTACGCGGATTATCCGCGGTGGCTCGGCGACGTCCAGGCGCAGTTCGTACGTCCCGGGGGTCTGTATGGAGGAAAGGTCGAGCGTGACCTTGAAATCGTCGGCCGTGACGCGGAAATAATCGTTTCTGAGGATTTCCGTATCGATCCTCAGGTTCTTGATTTTGTCCGTCCAGTTGCCGATGATCACCAGCCCGTTTTCGGCAAGCGTCTGTTCTCCGGTGACGGTGACCGAAACGTTTTCGAACGTCTTGTCGCGCACGGGGTTGGTCTCGCTCAGCACGAAGGTCCATATCAGAAACGCGAAGATAAGCGATACGAGTTTGAGCGATAGATTGCTTCTGAGTTTCTCTATGAGCTTATTCATGCTTCTGCCTCCGTAATATCCTGGTCCACGGCTTGCTCCCGCCGTTTTTCTTCATGAAAAGCTCTTCGAGTATCAGGCGGATGGCAATCGTGTCAAGATGTATCCGGAGTTTCCCGTCGCGCGCCACGGATATGTTGCCCGTTTCTTCGGACACGATGAAGGTCACGCTGTCGCTCTGCTCGGACACCCCCAGCGCGGCGCGGTGCCGCGTGCCCAGCGTACGCGAGATTGTGTCGTTGGTGCTCAGAGGAAGGAAACAGCCCGCCGCAACGACGTTGAGGCCTCGAATGATCATAGCCCCGTCGTGCAGCATCGTACCGGGATAGAACACCGTTTCGATCAGCGAAGCGGTGACGCGGCTGTCCATGCGGGTCCCCGTATCGATCAGTTCGCCCAGCTGCGTCGTCTGCTCGATGACGATGAGCGCGCCGATGCGCTGTTTGGACAGGGACAGAAGCGCGCGGTGTATCTCCGCGCTGACGTCGGAAGCCTCGGTGTCGCTGAACAGGTTGGACTCAAACGCCGTCCTCCGTCCGATCTGTTCCAGCGCATGGCGCAACTCCGGCTGGAACAGTATGATAAGGACGATAGCACCCGCGCTGATGATGTTGTTGAGCATCCAGGACACCGTCGTGAGCTTGAGCATGTCGCAGATGCGCGAGGCGATCAGAAGGATGCCGAGGCCCTTCAGGCCCTGCATCGCCCGCGTTTTCTTGACGAGCAGAAGCAGCCGGTAGAGAAAATAGGCAACGATAAGGATATCGATGATGTCCTTGAAGGTGAACTGCGTTATGCTGTTTTTTATCTGGAGCAGTATATCCTCCAACGCTTATCCCTCACCCCTCCTGCTGGGCTCGCCCCGTACAATAATCGTACTCGCGCTCCAAAAGCAGGATCGCGATGTCGTCCCTCCTGCCGGAGGGCTCCTCTTCCCGGCGCACGGCGTCGAGGAAGTCCTCGATGAGCGCCTCCCCCGTCGGCGCCTCGAAGAGGCGGTTCTTCACGTTTTCCGGGTCCCTGAATACGGCGCAGCAGTCGGGCAGGCCGTCCGTGTATAGCAACAGCCGGCTTCCGGTGGGCATCTGCACCTTCCTGTCCTTATACCCGGGGCGCGTGAACCATCTGCAGATGGGTACGCTGGGGAGGGAAAGCTCCCTGACGGTGATGCCGTCGTAGAGCAGGGGGGCGCAGTTATGCCCTGCGTTGGCGTATGTGATCGTGGCGTCGTTCGTGTTGAGCACGCCGAAAAACATCGTGATATATATATCGTCTTCAAGGCCGAGTTCGTTGAACATTTCGTAGATATAGGAAAGTATCCTGGAGGGCGAATAATCCTCGTTCTTCAGATAGGCCCGCGCCGCCTGTTTTAAAAAGACCGTGAGCATGGCGGCGACGATTCCGTGCCCCGAAACGTCCGCGATGTAAAACGCGCAGTACCCGCGTCCCATATCGAAGACGTCGTAGAGGTCCCCGCCGACCTTTTCACAGGGTTCGAACCCGAAATAGAAGGAGAACGGGAACGTGTCCGGGAGTTTCGCGGGCAGCAGCGCACGCTGCACGCGGAGCGCGAGATCCATCTGCTCTTCCATCTTTTCGTTTTTATTCATCAGGTCGGCCTGCATGAGGCGCTGTTCGGTCACGTCGCGGTACGTTTCGAGGACGGCGACGGGGCTGCCCGAAGCGTCGTTCGACTTCGTCGCCACCATCTCGTAGATGCGGTCCCCGACGCGGTATTCTTTCATTTTGCCGATCGCGCGGGCGGGCTCCCCCAGCGCACGGGTTTCATACGCCTTGTTCCCGAACGTTTCGACCATCTGCTGGTTCGCAAACAAAACGACGCCGTTTGAGTCCACCAATCGCATCATTTCTTTCATCGCGTTCACGACGAGATTCTTAAAATCGATGTCCGACGTCTTTTTTTCCATAGCATAAGTCCTTTTCGCCCGTCAGCGTGGGCACCGGGCTGTTCCTAGTAAAAAATGCTGGTGCAAAGACCCAGCGCATCTTTCACCAGCACCCTATTTCATTATACATGGCCTGTATCGGCACGGTCAACCTCGTTATGGCTGTGTCAGGCTATTTTACCTGTTCTGCTCTTCAAAACCTTCGATTCGCCTTAAGACCGCCTCGTTCAAAAACGATTCGACGACGCGGTTCTGTTCCCTTACGGTTTCAACGTCGAGGTTGCCGCCGTTCTCCAGCGCTTTTTGCGCCAGATCGTTGAGACGCTTGCGCTCGTAGCTAATTGTTTCGACAAGGACGGCATCGTCCATGTTTTTGATCGATTCGAGGATTTGAGAACTGCCCGGCCCGTTGCGGTATTTTTTGTCGATCCGCACCTCCGCATCGACGTCCTTTCTATGCGGATGTGCGCCGTTCTCCCCCGTTGTGCGATGTTTTCGGGTCATATCCCGCACCTCAACAGTGTTTTTTTGCCGTATCCACATTATACGAGAACTTTCATCGGAATTCAATAATATCCGCCAAAAAGAACCTACGGCTCGCGTTCCAGCAGGACCGCCGAAAGGACCCCGTCGAGTTTGAATGTGCGCCGCCCCTTCCTTAAACGGCAATAGGCGGTGAACCGGTCACCTTCGAGGGAAATCACATCCACCGTTCGCTCGGTCAGCCCCTTCCCGGAATCGTAAACGATCCTCACGGGCCTGCCGTTTTCAAGGGCAAGCGCAAGCGTCTTACGGACCATATGCATTCCTCTTCCCGCCGGACTTTCCGGGGTTTATGAATTGTCCCCCACGCCCACCATGCGCGCGCGCACGACCAAACGCTTCGCATTGGACTCGCCGCCTTCGGCTTGGCAGGTCGTCAACGTCATAGCGGCGTAGGAAAGCGGCCGTACCACGCTCCAATCGTCGCGGTCCACGATCCGTACGCTTTCCACGCTGTACTTGAAGCCCTGGTCCTCGTGATAAAGGTAAATCTCGTCCCCACTTTTCAGTTTGTGCAGGTGAGCGAAAAAATCCGACGGGCCGGTCCTGTGCGCCGCCATGCACAGGTTGCCCCGCGTCCCCGGCGGCGCCGTCCCGGGGTACATGCCGGCGCCGTAACGCATGAATCTATACATTTCGGACATGTACTGCGTCCGGTAGACCCCCGCGCGCAGTTCGATCGCCGGGACCTCGATCACGGCGTCGGGCTTCGGGACGTCCAGGGTGATCGGGCCGTCGGTCTCGTCGCCCGGCAGCATGTCCTCCCAATCGTAGGCGAGCGAACCGTCCGGCATCGGGAGATACCTTCCGTCCGAAAAAAGATAGGAGCCGGGCAGGTTCTTCCCTTCAAGGTACTTGCCCACCGCCGCATTCTTCGCAAACAGGACGTATAGTTTTATCCCCCCCGCGTAACAAAGGAATCCCAATCCAATAACGAGCAGCACCATACCGGCTATGAACCGGGGATCTTTACGTTTGGGGCGTTTCTTGCTTTCGTTTCGTTTCATGGCGCTTGAAGAACCACCGTCCTCTTGTGCAAATAGGATACAGCGGCCCCCTGCCGACGACGCCGGAGGGGGCCACGTCCCTGTTACATTTTTTGTTATTCCTGCTTATCGTCCGTCTGTTCCGTTCCGTTGCCGGATTCGGTCTCCTCCGGCGCGGGCTCAGGCTCGGGCTCGGGCTCGGGTGCGGGTGCGGGCTCGGGCGCGGGCGCAGGCGCGGGCTGTACCGGCTGCGCGGGAGAAACGGGCTGCACAGGAGGCTGGTACTGCTGTTCCTGGGCCATTTGGGCCTTCTTCTTCCGGCCTGCCAGCATGATGATGATGACGATGATCGCGATGATAAGCACCCCGCCGACGATACCGCCGATCAGCAGCCAGTTGGTCGACGACGCACCGGAAAGCGTCGCCTCGAGCTGAATGTTCTGCTGTTGCAGAAGGTCCCACTTATACGTGTTGCCGGTCACCGACGTCGCGTTATGGCTGGAAGCCGGGCCGGGGAGAGTGATTTCGAACGACATCTCCAAATCGCCCATCGAGGCCAGCGTAGCGGGATCCTGACCCTGGGACTGCAGCTCGGAACTCGTGTCGACGTTGCCGTTGATTTTGACCGTCTTCGGCTCCGTATCGCTGACGGTGATGTCAAGCCCCTCGAGGCCGGCATCGTTAAGGTTCTGGAATTCTTTCGTGAGCGCGATGCCTACGTATTTATCGTCTGAATAATCGGCAACCGTGTAACCCTGGGCCGTGAACTCGTTCGACGCCTCGCTGAACATGTCCTTGACGCTCGTACCCTCCTGCTCCACCATAGCCTGGTATTGTTTGGACAGGCCCATGATGATCTTGCTCGTGCCCGAACCGTCCGGATTCACGTTCACGCTTATCGTCGATTTGATGCATCCTGCCAGCAGGAACACCAGCAGCACTAAAAGTATCGCCAATATCCTCTTCTTTATCAATGCGAACAACTCCCTCATATTATTTGTTGATTTGCCGGACCGTCTTTTCACTCTTATTAACCGCAGGAAACGAAAATTCCTGCATACGCCTGTGAATCGTTGAAAGTATTCCCTCCTATGAGATAATATAGCATTTTCCAGCCGTGTTCTTCAACCGCCTCCGGGATAAACGTTTTGCTTTTATGCTTTACACCCGATTCACTTTGCGTGCATAATGGATACGGCGGGCAACTGCACTACATTTTTATGAGCCGGAGGTGGTCGCGCATGACCATTAGCGAACGTTCTCTGCAAAAGCACCGTGAATGGGCGGGAAAAATCAGGATCGAAAGCAACGTGGATCTTGAGACGCGCGACGACCTTTCCCTTGCGTACACGCCGGGGGTGGCGCAGGCCTGCCGGGAGATAGAAAACGACCCCGACCTGTCCTACGCGCTGACGCGGCGCCACAACACCGTCGCCGTCATAACCGACGGCACAGCCGTGCTCGGCCTGGGCGACATCGGCCCCGAAGCGAGCATGCCGGTGATGGAAGGCAAGTGCGCGCTGTTTCGCAGATTCGCGGATATCGACGCGTTCCCCCTCTGCCTGCGCACGAAGGACGTCGATACGATCGTAGAGACGGTGCGGCTTTTATGCGGGAGTTTCGGCGCGGTCAACCTCGAAGACATTTCCGCACCGCGCTGTTTCGAGATCGAAAGGCGGCTTAGGGAAACCTGCGACATCCCGGTCTTCCATGACGACCAGCACGGGACCGCGGTGGTCGCCCTGGCCGCGCTGATCGGGGCCCTGCAACTGACGGGCCGCGCGATCGGCGGGGTTTCGGCCGTCGTCAACGGCGCCGGCGCGGCAGCGATCGCCGTGACGCGCCTGCTCCTGAAGGCAGGGGTCAGCGACATCGTCCTTTGCGATTCCAAAGGCGCCATCTTCGAGGGCCGCGCCGGGCTCAACCCCGAAAAAAAAGCCCTGGCAAGGCTCACCAATCGCAGCGGGAAACGCGGCGGCCTCGCCGACGTCCTGCCCGGCGCCCATCTGTTCATCGGCCTCTCCGCCCCCGGCTGCCTGACGCCCGGCATGGTCCGGACGATGGCCCCGGGACCCATCGTGTTCGCCATGTGCAACCCCGAGCCGGAAATCATGCCCGATCTGGCCAGGTCGGCCGGCGCCGCCGTCGTGGGCACGGGGCGGAGCGACTTCCCCAACCAGGTCAACAACGTGCTCGCTTTCCCGGGGATCCTGCGCGGCGCGCTGGACGTACGGGCGCGCGACATCACCGCCGGCATGAAGCTGGCCGCGGCGAAGGCGATCGCAGAGCTCGCGCATAAGAACCTCGCCCCCGACTACGTCATTCCGGACGCGCTCGACCCGCGGGTGGCGCCGGCGGTCGCAAAAGCCGTGGCGAAGGCGGCGCGTGAAGACGGCGTCGCGCGCATATAAAACATTAATTAAAAAAAGGACCGCATCGACCGTGTGTCTATATGCGAATCCAATAACCCCCACCGATGTGAAACGGCGCCGTCCAGCGCCGTTTAAGCCTTCCGAAGAACTGATGACAGGCCTAATAAGGGTTTGACCATATGATTCATCTTAGACGCTCTTCGATGAAGGCGGCCAGCGACAGCGCCTCCTCGAGCGCGTCTTTTTCGTCCTCGCCCTCGATCATGACGCGTACCAGCGGTTCCGTCCCCGACGGCCTTATCAGCACGCGCCCCCGGCCGTGGTATTTCTTTACGATATGGTCGATCCTCAGACAGATCTCCGGGTCGTTCTCGTACGCTTTCTTACGCGAATCGTCCACGCGCGCGTTGACCAGCACCTGCGGGAAGACAATCATCAGGGAAGAAAGCTCCTTGAGCGTCCTGCCGCTGCGCACGACGGCCGATAAAAGCTGGAGCGCGGTGAGGATGCCGTCGCCCGTCGTGCTGTGGTCCAGGAAGATGATGTGCCCCGACTGCTCGCCGCCCAGGTTGCACCCATGCTTTAGCATGTACTCGAGCACGTACCGGTCCCCCACGCTGGTCTTGACAAGGCGTATCCCCGCGTCGCGCATCGCGAGTTCGAGACCCAGGTTGCTCATCACCGTCGTCACCAGCGTGTCGTGTTTTAATAGCCCCCGGCGTTTCATGTCCAGCGCGCAGATGGCCATCACGTGGTCGCCGTCGACCAAGTTCCCCCCGGCGTCCACCGCGATGAGCCGGTCGGCGTCCCCGTCGAATGCGAGGCCGATGTCCGCGCCGCTTTCGACCACCCATCCCTGCAGGTTCTGTGGGTGGGTCGAACCGCAGTTCTCGTTGATGTTCGTGCCGTCGGGCTTGTTGCCGTATGCGACGACGTCGGCGCCCAGCCGCCTGAAAACGCGGGGCGCCGCCTCGTACGCCGCGCCGTTGGCGCAGTCCAGGACGATTTTAAGCCCGTCCAGGCGCACGTCGGTGGTGGCGACGAGGAAGTCGATGTAGTCGTCGATGCAGTTCTCGCGGTGGACGATGCGGCCGACTTTGGTCCCCGTCGGGCGCGGGAGGTTCCCGATGCCGGCCGAGATGATCCGCTCGATGCGCTCCTCCATCTCGTCGGGGAGCTTGAACCCGTTCTTGTCGACCCATTTTATCCCGTTGTATTCCACCGGATTGTGCGAGGCCGAGATCATCACGCCCGCATCCGCGTCCAGGTGGCGCGTAAGGTAGGCGAGCGCCGGTGTGGGCAGCACGCCCACGCAGACCGCCTGCGCACCGAGAGAACAGATTCCGGCCACGAGCGCGCCTTCGAGCATGTCGCAGGATATGCGCGTGTCCCTGCCTATAAGGATGCGCTCGCGTCTGCCCTGGTCCCCGTCTGTGAGCGCATAGGCCCCGGCGACACCGATGTTAAAGGCGAGCTCACAGGACAGGTCCCTGTTCACGATCCCCCGCACACCGTCGGTGCCAAAGATTTTCCCCACTTCATATCCCCCTCAACCTATACCCGTATCCATTTATATCCGATTGTTACCGCTTTTGTGAGATATATTGCTTGGCCGAGTTGGCCGCGATCGCGCCGTCCGACGCGGCGGTCACGACCTGCCTGAGCGGCTTGTCACGGACGTCTCCCGCCGCCATAACGCCGGGGACGTTGGTACGCATGTACTCGTCCGTTATGACGGCGCCTTTTTCGCTGAGCGCGAGCTTGCCGGCCAGAAAACCGGTGTTGGGGAACGAGCCCACCGCCACGAACAGGCCTTTGGCTTCGATCGTGCGCTCTTCCCCGCCGCTGATGCCCCTGACCCGTACGGCCTGCAGGCTGTCTTCCCCGACAAGGCCCGCGACGACGCTCTCGGGCACCGTCTCGACATTGTCGAGCGCGGCCATGGCGCTTAACAGTTCCGGTTTGGCCTGCACGGCGCCGCCCCTGTGCACGAGATACACCTTCGGACAAAGCGGCGCAAGATACAGCACGTCGTTGACGGCGGTGTTTCCCGCGCCGACCACCACGGTCACGCGCCCCTTGAACAGGGCGCCGTCGCAGGTGGCGCAGGTCGATACGCCCCGCCCCGTCAGGCGGTCTTCCCCGTCCACCATCAGCTTTCCCTGGCTCAAGCCCGAGCAGATGATAAGCGTTTTCGATTCTTCCGTCTTCCCGGTCGAAGTCATGACCTTCTTCACGTCCGACGTGACGTCGATCTCGTTGACCGCGTCGTACTCGATTCTCAGCCCGAACCGCGTCGCCTGCTGCTCGAGTTGCATGGCGAAATCCGGCCCCGATATGCCTTCGTTGAAACCGGGGACGTTTTCGAGGGAAGTTGCCTTGGCCAGCTGCCCCCCGGGAAACATCGCCTCGTACAGGACGGTCGCCAGCCCCGACCTGCAGGCGTACATGCCCGCGGTGAGGCCTGCCGGCCCGCCGCCGATAATGATGACGTCGTACATTGTGTCCACCTCCGAACGCGCGTTGGTATTATGATAACCCTTTGCCCACGGTTAAGACAGAAGGATGCGCCGCGCCCTTTTACCGGCGTAAGCGGCGGCAAACGCGCGACCTTCAAGAATAAAAGGACGCGTTAAAGCGTCCTTCGTTTGCATCGATGAATCAGCGTTTGGAGAACTGGGGCGCTCTGCGCGCGGCCTTGAGGCCGTACTTCTTGCGTTCCTTCATCCTCGGGTCCCTCGTGAGGTATCCGCCTTTGCGCAGCATCGGCTTGAGCTCTTCGTCGGCCTTGAGAAGCGCGCGGGCTATGCCGTGACGGATGGCGCCCGCCTGCCCCGTAAAACCTCCGCCCACGACGTTGACCTTCACGTCGAACTTGCCCAGCGTTTCCGTGGCCGCCAACGGCGCCTTCACGATCATCTTGAGCGTTTCCATCCCGAAGTAATCATCGATCCCGCGGTTGTTTATCGTGATCTTGCCGTCGCCGGGCAACAGACGCACCCTGGCAACGGACTCTTTTCTCCTGCCGGTACCGATATATTCTACGACTGCCATATCTTACGTTCCTTTCGAAGAATCATAGTTCGATCGCCTTGGGGCACTGCGCCTGGTGCTTGTGCTGGCCGCCCTTATAAACGCGCAGTTTCTTGATCATCTTCCGCCCCAGGCTGTTGTGCGGCAGCATGCCCCGGACGGCTTCGTACAGGATGAACTCCGGTTTTCTTTCCATCATCCGCCTGTAGGGGACTTCCTTGAGGCCGCCGGGATACGTCGAGTGCCGGCGGTAAAGCTTCTGGTCCGCCTTGTTCCCCGTCACCCTGACCTTCTCCGCGTTGACGACGATCACATGATCGCCGCAGTCCACATGCGGCGTAAACGTCGGTTTATGTTTGCCCCGGAGGATGGTGGCTATCTCCGACGCGAGACGCCCGAGCACTTTTCCCTCGGCGTCGACGACGAACCAGTTTCGTTCCACCGTCTCCGGTTTTGCCATATATGTCTTCATGAATATGCTGCTCCTCCTGTGTGGCACGTACAAATGCTTATAACGCATCGTTTTTAACCGCGGCCCGTATCCGGAACGACGCGACTTTTATTATATAGAATCCGGTTCCCATCGTCAAGGGTTTGGTCCAAGTTTTCTCCCGTCAGCGCATCGTAGAAGACGCGCACGAGCGTCAGGCCGTGCGCCGGCGCCGTAGGGCCCGCCAGCGTGCGCTTACGCCCCGCGAGCGCCGCGGATACGGTGTCGGGAGGCCTGCGTCCCAGGCCGACTTCGATGAGCGTGCCCGCGATGATGCGCACCATGTTATAAAGGAAACCGCTGCCCGCGATCTCGTAGGACACCAGCGCCCCGTCCTTATGCACTTCCGAGCGCGTCACGGTGCGCACCGTGGTCTTCCTGGCCGCCCCGGCGGCCTGGAACGCGGCAAAATCGTGCGTGCCGGTCACCAGCCGCGCCGCTTCGCGCATCGCCGCAACGTCCAGCGGCCTGTGCACGTGCAGGCGCGTGTTCCTGTGGATCGCGCTCGCGTGCGGCGCGTTGTGGATGTCGTAACGGTAGAGCTTTCCCTTGGCGTCGTAGCGCGCGTGGAAACCGTCGTGCACCCGCTGCGTGTCCAGCACGCGCACGTCCCGGGGCAGATGGGTATTGAGGGCGAAGGCGAATTTCTCGGGGCTCATGGGCGCTACGGTATCGAAATGCGCCACCTGCCCGAGCGCGTGCACCGCGCTGTCGGTCCGTCCCGACGCGTGCACGGCGATGCGCTCCCCCGTCACCGAAAAAAGCGCCTCCTCGACCGCCTGCTGCACGGTCCGGGCGTTATGCTGCCTCTGCCAGCCCGCGTAGTTCGTTCCTTCGTATTCGAGTACCATCCTGATCCTCGGCATATCTTCATCAACCCCACAGTACGATCCCGGTAAACAGGCCCGCCACCAACACCGCCGCCGCGGCGTCGCGCGCGCCCATCCTCAGGACCTTCATGCGCGTGCGCCCCTTCCCGCCGCGGTAGCACCGGGACTCCATCGCGAGCGCGAGTTCGTCGGCCCGCCTGAAAGCGCTGATGAACAGGGGAATGAGCAGGGGGAGCATGTTCCTCGCCCGCTGCATGATGTTGCCCGATTCGAAATCGGCGCCGCGCGAGGCCTGCGCCTTCATGATCTTGTCGGCCTCGTCCAGGAGCGTCGGGATGAACCTGAGCGCGATGCTCATCATCATCGCGAGTTCGTGCGCGGGGAACCGGAATACGGTCAGCGGTTTCATCAGCCGTTCCAGGGCGTCGGTGAGTTCGATGGGCGAGGTGGTCAGCGTGAGAAACGACGCGCCCGCGACCAGAAACAGGAGCCTGAGCGCGAGGAACACCGCCTGGTTCAGCCCTTCCTCGGTGACGCGGATGAACCACAGCGAGAAGATCACCTTCTCGCCCTGCATGAACAGGAGGTTGAGGATGAAAGTGAAGACGAGGATATAGAACATTGGTTTGAGGGTCTTTATAAGCACCCTCGGCGGGACGTTGGAAATAACGCTCAAAAAGCAGACGAACACCAACAGCGCCGCGTACCCCCAGTAGTTCTTCACGAAAAACACCATCGTGATGAACGCGGCGGTCAGGACCACCTTGACCCTCGGGTCCAGCAGGTGGACGGGCGAAGCCGCGTTATAATACTGGCCTATCGCTATGTTCTTGAGCATTTATGGCGCATCCTCTCCACGAAAAAGCTGCAAAACACCTCGGGGTCCAGCACGTCCGGGGGGACCCTGAACCCCTGTTTCGACAGCGCGCCGGCGAGTTTGCGTATCTGCGGCACGTCCAGGCCCAGTGCTTCCAGCGTTTCCGGTTCCCTGAAAACCTCGGCGGGCGTGCCTGTCTTCACGATCCGGCCGTAGTGCATCACCCCGATCCGGCCGCACAGGCGCGCCACGTCGTCCATGCTGTGGGACACCATGATGATCGTGAACCCGCCCTGCGTGTTCAGCTGCCGGATCAGCCGGATGATGCCGTCACGCCCGCGCGGATCCAGCCCCGCGATCGGTTCATCTAGGATCAGCACGGACGGGCGCATCGCGATCACGCCGCACAGCGCGACCCTGCGCTTCTCCCCGCCCGAAAGGTCGAAGGGCGACTTGTCCCCCAGCGCCCCCAGGTCGAGTTCCATCAGGCGCGCAGCCTCCTGTACGCGCTCCCTCACCTCTTCTTCGTCAAGGCCCAGGTTGGCGGGGCCGAACGCGATGTCCTTGTACACCGTCTCCTCGAAAAGCTGGTATTCGGGGTACTGGAAGACCAGCCCCACCGTGGCGACCAGCTTTTTGCGCTCGACTTTCGGCGCCGAGACCTCGATGCCGTTAACGTGAACGCTTCCCCTGGCAGGCTTCAAAAGCCCGTTGATGTGCTGGACGAGCGTGGTCTTGCCCGATCCCGTGTGCCCGATCAGGCCGAAAAGCTCGCCGTCTTCGATGTCGAGCGTCACGTCGTCGACGGCCAGCGTTTCATAGGACGTACCGGGCATATAGATGTGTGTCAGGTGGTCGATATGTATCGGCATAACGCTCGCGCCATCTCCTCTACCGTCAGTATGGAAGGGGGCAGGCGGATGCCCGCCTCGTCCAGCCGCATCCGCAGTTCGACCATCTGCGGCACGTCCAGCCCGTACGCCCTCAGGCGCGCGCCGTCGGTAAATATCCCGCGCGGCGGGCCGTCCATCACGATCCTGCCCCGGTTCATCACCAGCACGCGCGAGGCGTGCAGCGCCTCTTCCATGAAGTGCGTGATATAGACGATGGTGATGCCGAAATCGGCGTTGAGTCCCTTGACGATATTGAGGACCTCGCGCCGTCCGACGGGATCGAGCATGGCCGTGGCCTCGTCGAGTATGACGATCTCGGGCCGCATCGCGAGGATGCCCGCGATGGCGACGCGCTGCTTCTGGCCGCCGGAAAGCATATGCGGCTCCTTCCGGGCGAAACCTTTGAGCCCCACGCGCTCCAGGGCGTCGTCCACGCGGCGCCTGATCCTCTGCGGCTCCAGCCCCAGGTTCTCGGGACCGAAGGCGACGTCTTCCTCGACCACGGTCGCCACGATCTGGTTGTCGGGGTTCTGGAAGACCATGCCCGCGGCCTGGTGCACTTCCCAGACCCGCTTTCCGTCCCGCGTGTCGATGCCCTTGACGAGGACGACGCCCCCTGTCGGCTGCAAAAGGGCGTTGAAATGCTTGGCGAGCGTCGACTTCCCCGATCCGTTGTGGCCGAGGACCGCCACGAACTCCCCCTTTTTAATGGCGAGATCCACGTTTGTAAGCGCCCTGTTGCCCAGTTCGTCGTTTTTCTGGTATACGTGGGATACGTTTTCGCAGCTCAGGGCCGGTTCATGCATGGCTGTCACGTGCGCGTCCCATTGCCCGCACTTACCTCCGTATATGGTTTCAGGCTGCGCGAGAGCCAGTTTTGACTACAGCAGCCTGATGTAGCTTGGGAACTATGCTTCCTTCAAAACGCAGGGTCAGACCAGTTCGAGCACGACCATCTCCGCCGCGTCGCCCCGGCGCGGGCCGATGCGCACGATGCGGGTGTAGCCGCCGCCCGTCCCCTTATCCGTCCTGCGCTTGTCGTACTTGGGCGCGATCTCCCGGAAAAGCTTCTCGACGACGGGATGCTTCACGTCCTTCGTACGGTCGAAATAGTCGCCCTTGCTCTCCCCCTTCTTCTTGGGCTCGGGCACGTCGTAGAGATAGGCCATGATTCTGCGGCGCGCGGCCAGCCTGGAAGGCAGGTCGTTGGTCAGCTGGATGCTGGAAGCGCCCTTCTCGTCCTTGACGGCCTTGGAGCGCGTCGTCGTATTCTTATGCTCGTTCACGGCCATGGTGATGAGCTTTTCGGCTATGGAACGTATCTCCTTCGCCCTTGCGTCAGTGGTAACGATCTTGCCGTTCCACAGCAGCGCGGTAACCTGGTTTCGCAGGATCGCCTTTCTCTGGTCGGGCGCCCTGCCCAGTTTGCGGTATCCAGGCATTATGCTATTCCCCCTCGTTTACGTTGTCAATCCTCGTTCTGGCGAAGGCTCAGCGAGAACATCGCCAGTTTGTTCTGGACCTCTTCGAGCGATTTCGTCCCCAGGTTCCGAACCTTCATCATGTCCTCTTCCGTGTTCTGGACCAGTTCTTCCACCGTGTTGATGCCCGCGCGCTTGAGGCAGTTGTACGAGCGCACGGACAGGTCCAGTTCCTCTATCGTCATTTCCAGTATCTTTTCTTTCTTGTCCTCTTCCTTCTCCACCATGATCTCGACGTCGCCGACATGGTCGGTGAGGTTGATAAAGAGCATCAGGTGTTCGTTGAGGATCTTCGCCGCCAGCGCGGCCGCCTCTTCTGGGCGGATGCTGCCGTTAGCCAACAGTTCGAGCGTGAGTTTGTCGTAGTCGGTGATCTGACCGACACGGGTGTTTTCGACCGTGAAGTTCACCTTGCGGATCGGCGTGAAGATCGAATCCACGGGGATGATGCCGATCGGCTGCCCGACGCGCTTGTTGCGGTCGGCGGACACGTAGCCACGGCCCCGTTCCAGCGTTATCATCATGTCGAGTTCCGCGTCTTCGTTGAGCGTGGCGATGTGTAGCTCTGGATTGATGATCTCGACCTCGGAATCCGCGATGATGTCTCCGGCCGTGACCTCGCACGGCCCCGTTGCGCGGATCGCGACCTCCTTCGGCTGGTCCGTGTACAGTTTCGCCGAGAGTTCCTTGAGGTTGAGTATGATCTGTGTCACGTCCTCCTTCACACCCGGAATGGTCGAAAACTCGTGCAGCACTCCGTTGATGCGCACGCTGGTCACTGCGACGCCCGGCAGGGACGAGAGCAGGATGCGGCGCAGAGAGTTCCCCAGCGTCGTTCCGAATCCGCGTTCGAGCGGTTCGATGATGAATTTGCCGTAGCGATTGTCGTCACTGGCTTTCACAAACTCGATCCTGGGCTTTTCGATCTCGATCATTTGAACCCTCCTTCTGTGGTCAGGATGCGTGGCGCGGCCAACCGCGCGTCACCTCGAGTACAACTCGACAATCAGGTGTTCCTCGATCGTCAGGTCGATATCGTCGCGCTGGGGCAGGGCGACGACCTTTCCCGTGAGGTTGTTCGCATCGAACTCCAGCCACTTGGGCATCGGCTTGTCCGCCGTCTCCCTCAGTTCCTTCAGACGCTCGTTCGACTGACTGCGTTCACGCACCGAAATCACGTCCCCCACGTTGGTAAGGCACGAAGGAATATCAACTTTTTTGCCGTTCACTCGGATATGTCCGTGCAGGACCATCTGCCGCGCCTGAGCGCGCGAAACGCCCAGACCCAGACGGTACACGACATTGTCGAGCCTGCGTTCCAGAAGCCGGAGCAGGTTCTCGCCCGTGACGCCTTTCTGGCGCTCGGCTAATTCAAAGTATTTCCTGAACTGGGATTCTAATACACCGTAGGCGCGGCGCGTCTTCTGTTTCTCCCTCAATTGTATGCCGTACTCCGACGGTTTGCGGCGGCCCTGTCCGTGCTGTCCGGGAGGCGCGGAGTGGCGATTCATCGCGCATTTCGCGCTGTAGCACCGCTCTCCCTTCAGGAACAGTTTCGCCTGCTCCCTCCTGCACAGACGGCAGACCGATCCAGTATATCTTGCCATTTATATCCTCACTCTCCTCATTAGACCCTTCTGCGTTTGGGCGGGCGGCAGCCGTTGTGCGGGATCGGCGTCACGTCCTTTATCAGGCTGACTTCCAGGCCTGCGGCCTGTAGCGAACGGATCGCCGCCTCGCGCCCGGATCCCGGGCCTTTTACGTATACTTCCACCGTTTTAAGGCCATGTTCCATGGCCGATTTCGCGGCCGTTTCCGCGGTGATCTGAGCCGCGAAGGGCGTGCTCTTCCTCGAACCCCTGAAGCCGAGGCCGCCGGCGCTCGCCCAGGACAGCGCGTTGCCCGCGGTGTCCGTGATGGTCACGATGGTGTTGTTGAATGTCGAACGGATATGCGCGGCGCCGCGCTCGATGTGCTTGCGGTCCCTGCGCTTCCGTGTCGTTTTTCTAAGACGTTTGGGTTGTGCCATGTGCCCCTCCTTACTTTCTCCTGCCGCTCACGGTCTTCTTGGGACCCTTGCGGGTGCGTGCGTTCTGCTTCGTGCTCTGCCCGCGCACCGGCAGCCCGCGGCGGTGACGTATACCGCGGTAGCAACCGATCTCCATGAGGCGCTTGATGTTCAGGCCAACTTCGCGCCTCAGATCGCCTTCCGCCTTGACTTCCCTGTCGATATACTCCCTGAGCTTGACTACTTCGCTGTCAGAGAGGTCCTTGACCCTGGTATCGGGGTTCACGCCGGTGTTTTTCAGAATACGCGCCGCCGTGGTGCGCCCGATGCCAAAGATATAGGTCAAACCGATTTCCACACGCTTTTCTCTGGGTAGGTCTACTCCAGCAATACGCGCCATTTAAATGTACACCTCCGGTTATACTGTCCTCTTTCTTTGTATGATCTATGCATCAATTCATACGAAAATAGATTGCTCTATCAGCCGCTTTCGTATAAACGGATTTCAGCCCTGTCTCTGTTTGTGCCGGGGATTCTTGCATATTACCAGAACCCGGCCTTTCCTTCTGATGATCTTGCATTTTTCGCAGATCGGTTTTACGCTCGGTTTCACTTTCATGTTCTTACTACGTCCTTCCTGTTATCTTAACGCGCCATACGGCTAGGATTTCCCGCGACGCGCCATACGGCTAGGATTTCCCGCGCCAGGTAATCCTCCCGCGCGTGAGATCATAGGGGGATAATTCGACGGTGACCCTGTCCCCCGGCAGTATCCGGATGAAGTTCATCCTCAGCTTTCCCGAAATATGTGCGAGTATCTTGTGCCCGTTTTCCAGTTCTACTTCGAACATGGCATTCGGAAAAGCTTCCGTGACCCTTCCTTCCACCTCGATAACATCCTGTTTAGCCAAGCTATCCCTCCTTCGGACCGCGTTGCGCCTTTGGCATGTATCCCATATTCTTCAGGCAACTGCGCACCTCGGCGTCGAAGATTCTCGAGCCCTGCTCGATTTTGCAGCGCAGTCCCTCATGCACGTCTTTGGTCGGTTCCAGGTGCTTGCGCTTCTTCCGCTTGGGCCTGGCGAGCTTTCGAAGCTCACCGTCAACGATGTGCACGTATTCGTCGTCGAGCACATCCACAACCAAGAAGAAGCGCCCCTTGTCGCGCCCGGCACGCGTGCGTACGATCCTGCCCGGTTCTATGGGGTTTTCCGACACCACTTATACCTCCCTCGGCAGATTTATCATTCCGCCAGCGTAAGAATGACCGGTTCGCCTTCTTCGGTCACTGCAATGGTGTTCTCGTAATGCGCCGAGAGGCTCGCGTCCTGAGTGACCACAGTCCAGCCGTCGCTGAGCATCTTCACCTCGTAACCTCCGGCGTTGACCATCGGCTCGACGGCCAGTACCATGCCGGCCCGGATCCTCGGGCCCTTCCCGGGCCTCCCGAAATTGGGGATGTCCGGCTCCTCGTGCACGTTTCCGCCGATGCCGTGGCCGGTGAGGGCCCTTACCACAGAAAAACCGTCGCGTTCCACCGCGCGCTGCACGGCGTTGCCGATATCGCCGACGCGCCCGCCGGCCACGGCGCGTGTAATCCCTTCAAAAAATCCGTTCCTGGCCGATTCGATCAGGCGCTTTGCCAGGTCGCTGACCTCGCCCACTGCGTACGTGCGGGCTGCGTCCGCGTGGTAACCGCGCATGCAGGTGCCCACGTCGATCCCCACGATGTCTCCTTCTTTCAGCGCCCGCTCATGGGACGGGATGCCGTGGACAACCTCTTCGTTCACCGAAATGCAGGCCGCCGCAGGGAACCCCTTATAGCCCTTGAACGAAGGCCGGGCGCCTCCCTGGACGATGCGCTGCTCGATCCAGTCGTTGAGATAGCCGGTGGTGGCGCCGGGCCTGACCTGCGTTTGTACGGCCTCCAGGATGCTCCCCAACAGCTTTCCCGACTCTTTGATGAGGGCGATCTCCCGGGCCGATTTGATCGGTATCATTTAGGCATACTTCCCCAGGATCTTCACGATCTCCGCGTTCACCACTTCAAGGTCCCTGCTGCTGTTCACGGTCACCAGGATGCCCTTTTTATCATAATAATCGATAAGCGGCTGCGTCTGCTCCTTATATACCTTCAGGCGGTTCTCCACCGTTTCGGGCTTGTCGTCGCTGCGCTGGTACAGCTCACCGCCGCATTTCGCGCAGGGGTCGCCTTCGCTGATCCGGGATACGTGGTAGGTCGCGCCGCATTCCCTGCAGACCCTGCGCCCGCAGAGGCGTTCCTTGAGGGTCTCGACGGGGGCGTCCAGGTTGACCGCGCAGTCCAGGTCGATACGCCCGTCGATCGCTTCCGCCTGAGGCAGCGTGCGCGGGAAGCCGTCGAGCAGATAGCCGTTGTCGCAGTCGTCCTGCCTGAGCCGCTGTTCCACGATGCTGATGATCACTTCGTCGGGCACGAGCTGGCCCTTGTCGATATAGGACTGCGCCTGTTTGCCCAGTTCGGTCTTCTGCTTAAGCTGAGCACGCAGGATATCGCCCGTCGAAATATGCGCGATACCGAATCTTTTGCATGCGAGTTCTGCCTGCGTACCTTTGCCGGCTCCCGGGGGGCCCAGGAAAATAACCTTCATTTACTCATTTCCTCCTTAACGAATGTCTGTCATTTCAGGAAACCCTTGTAGCTGCGCATGAGCATCTGGGCGTCGAGCTGCTTGTTCGTTTCGAGCGCGACGCTCACCAGGATGAGCACGCTCGTCGCGCCGAAGATGATCTGTATGCCCAGGAAGCTCGAGATCATCGACGGGATGACGGCTATGACCGCAAGGAAGATCGCGCCGAACATCGTGATGCGCGACGATATCTTCGCAAGATGGTCCGAAGTCGGTTTGCCCGGACGGATGCCGGGTATGAAACCGCCGTTTTGCTGCATGTTCTTCGATATCTCTACGGGGTTGAACGATATCGTCGTATAGAAATACGTAAAGAAGACGATCAAAAGCGCCATCAGCACGAGGTTGATCGGGGTCCCCGGCCCCATCCACGCCTGATACCAGATGTTGAACCCGCTCTCAGGCCAGAACCCCGCGATCATTCCCGGAAACTGGAGCAGCGTCATCGCGAAAATCAGCGGGAGCACGCCGGTCGCGTTCACCTTCATCGGGATATGGGTGCTCTGTCCGCCGTACATCTTACGTCCGACGACGCGCTTTGCGTACTGGACGGGGATACGCCGCTCGCCCAGGTCCACGAACGTCACGCCGGTGATTATGACCAGCACGAAGGCAGCAAACGCCGGGATGGTCCAGATCATCGTCGCGTCGATGACCGCGGTTTCCACCAGCGCGATGATCTGCATCGGGACCCTGGCCACGATACCCGTGAAGATGACGAGCGAGATGCCGTTGCCGATGCCTTTCTCGGTGATCCGCTCCCCGAGCCACATCACGATTATCGCGCCCGCCGTGAGGCAGAGCCCGATCGTGAGGTAGTTGAACCAGTTGGTGGTGGTGACCGCCTTCGGGCCCAGGCTCAGTATGATCGCGATCGCCTGGACGAAGGCCAGCACGACCGTGAACCTGCGCGTATACTGCGCGATCTTCCGCCTGCCTTCCTCGCCCTCTTTCGCGAGCCGCTCGAGGGCGGGAATGGCCACCTGCAGCAGGTTCATGATGATCGACGCCGTAATGTACGGGCCGATCCCCAGCGCGAACAGCGTAAAGTTCCCGAGCGCCCCGCCGGTGATCATGCTCATGAACCCGAGGATACCGCTTGCGCCGATCTGCTCTGCAACGTAGGCCACGTCCACGCCGGGTATGGGGATGTAACACCCCAGCCGAACGATGAACAGAATCAGCAGCGTATAGAGGATCTTCCTTCGCAGTTCTTCGATTGCCCAGGCGTTTTTCAGCGTTTGGAACATTATTTATTCTTTCACCTCAACGGTCCCGCCGGCCGCCTCGATCTTTTCTTTTGCGGAAGCGGAACACTTGGTCGCTATCACGGTCAGCTTCCTGTTCAGCGTCCCGTTGCCCAGCACCTTGAGCCCGTCGTTTATCTTCCGGATGACGCCCTTTTCGCGCAGCAGTTCGGCGGTGACGACGGTGCCGTCCTCGAGGGCGTTCAGGTCGCGTACGTTTATAATAGCATATTCCTTCGCGAAAATGCTGACAAATCCTCGCTTGGGCAGGCGCCGCGTCAACGGCATCTGTCCGCCTTCGAACCCGGGGCGCACGCCGCCGCCGCTGCGGGCGTTCTGGCCTTTATGTCCCTTTCCCGAAGTCTTGCCGGTCCCCGAGCCGATCCCCCTGCCCAAACGCTTGGCCTTGGTGGTCGCGCCTTTGGCCGGCGTGAGTTCATGTGTCTTCATATGTGCCTCGTACCTCCTGTTTTCAAGCGCCCGGCTATATTTCCTCCACCTTCACGAGGTGCTTCACCGTGAAGATCTTTCCCCGTATGTCGGGCGTGTCTTCGTGCACCGCCTCGCTCCGAATCTTCTTCAGGCCCAGGGAACGCACGGTATCTTTCTGGTTCTTCAGGCACCCGATAGTGCTTTTGACCAGGGTTATCTTCAGTTTGCTCATAAAAGCCCTCCTAGCCCAAGATTTCCTCTACCGTCTTGCCGCGCGTGCGCGCCACTTGCTCGGCGGTGCGCAGGCATTTCAGGCCCTCGATCGTCGCCTTCACGCAGTTGGCCGGGTTGTTGGATCCGTAGGATTTGGTGCGGATGTCCTTTACGCCCGCCGTCTCCAGCACCGCGCGCGCCGGTCCGCCGGCGATGACGCCGGTGCCCTCGGGCGCGGGGAGAAGCAGCACCCTGCCCCTGCCGAAAACGCCCAGCGCCTCGTGCGGGATGGTCGTTCCCACGATAGGCACCCTGATGAGCTTGTGCTTGGCGTCCTCGACGGCCTTGCGGATCGCCTCGGGAATCTCGGTGGCCTTGCCCATGCCCGCGCCGACATGCCCTTCACCGTCGCCGATGACCACCAGCGCGCTGAAGCGGAAATTCCGGCCGCCTTTCACGACCTTGGTCACGCGGTTGATGGTAACGAGCTTTTCTTTTAAGTCCAGAACGCTTGCGTCTATACGGTCTTGCATTCGATCTATCTCCTTAACCCACTAGAATTTCAGGCCGGCTTCCCTTGCGCCCGCCGCCAACTCGGCCACGCGGCCCGTATAAAGGTACCCGCCCCGATCGAAAACGACTTGCTCGATCCCTTTCTCGACGGCGCGCCTCCCAATCGTCTCGCCGACCAGTTTCGCCGCCTGCTTCTTGCTCAGCGACGCCGCTTTCTCGCGCACCTCCGCGTCGAGGGTGGACGCCGATACCAGGGTCTCTCCCGCGTCGTCGTTGATGATCTGCGCGTATATGTTGCTCTGGCTCCTGTATACGTTGAGCCTCAGACGCTCCTCAGTGCCCCTGATGTTCCTGCGCATGCGGCGGTGCCTGTTCTTTCGCACCTCGTTCTTGTCCGCTTTTTTTATCATGCTGCCCTCAGCCCCTTCCTGAGCTTATTTGGCGGTCTTTCCTTCCTTGCGCCGCACGTATTCGTTCTCGTAGCGGATGCCCTTTCCCTTGTAGGGTTCCGGCGGCCGCACCCGCCTGATGTTGGCCGCCATCTCGCCGACGGCCTGCTTGTCGATCCCCTTAACGAAGATCTTGCTGGGCGCGGGCACTTCAAACTCCAGCCCGTCTGTCTCCTGTATCTCCACAGGGTGGGAATAACCCACGTTCAGCACGAGTTTCTTCCCCTGTTTCGTCGCCCGGTACCCGACGCCGACGATCTCCAGGTTCTTCTGGAAACCGTTGCTCACGCCTTCGACCATGTTGGCGATCAGGCTGCGGCTTAGCCCGTGCAGCGCCCTGTGCTCCTTCTGGTCGGATGGTCGCGTAACGACGACCTGGCCTTCTTCCAGGCGCACCTCTATATCCTTGTGTATCTTCTGGCTCAGCTTTCCCTTGGGGCCTTTAACGGAGACCGTGTTGTTCTCGCCCAGCGTTACCTGCACGCCCTTTGGGACCGCGACCGGAAGCTTACCGATCCTCGACAATTTCGCTCACCTCCGCATGTGATGCATATCGCTACCAAATAAATGCCATGACTTCGCCGCCCACACTTTCCTTGCGCGCCCTCCGGTCGGTCATGACGCCCTTGGACGTGGAGATAATGGCTATCCCCAGTCCGCCGAGCACCCTGGGTATCTCGTCCTTTTTCGCGTATACCCTCAGCCCGGGCTTGGAAATGCGCTTGAGTCCGGTGATAGCTTTCTGCCTGCCGGGCCCGTATTTGAGCATTATCCTGAGTTTGCCCTGTACGCCGTCGTCGATGAAATCGAAACCGCGTATATAGCCTTCGTCGACCAGTATCTGCGCGATAGCCTTCTTGGTGTTCGAAGCGGGTACTTCTATCGTATCGTGTTTTGCGACCAGTGCATTGCGGATGCGGGTCAACAGATCGGCAATGGGGTCTGTAACAACCATCGTGCAACCTCCTTATCCAAAGTCCTACCAGCTGGCCTTGCGCACGCCGGGTATCTGACCCTTATGCGCAAGCTCCCTGAAACATATGCGGCAGATGCCGTATTTCCTGAGCACGGAATGCGGACGCCCGCAAATGCGGCAGCGGGTATAGGCCCTGGTGGAAAACTTCGGGGGCTTTTGCTGCTTGTTTATCATGCTCTTTTTCGCCATCGTACTGTCCTCCCTTACATCTGCCCGAAGGGCATGCCCATCAGCGACAACAGTTCATGGGCTTCTTCGTCCGTCTTTGCCGTCGTGACAAAGACGATGTCCATCCCGCGCACCTTCTCGACCTGATCGTAATCGATCTCCGGAAATATGAGCTGCTCCTTCACGCCCAGGGCGAAGTTGCCCCTGCCGTCGAAGGACTTGGGCGATACGCCCCTGAAGTCGCGCACGCGCGGGAGCGCTATGCTGATAAGCTTATCGGCAAACTCGTACATCCTGGTCCCTCGGAGCGTCACTTTCGCTCCGACGTTCATGCCCTCGCGGAGCTTGAAGTTCGCAACCGACCTTTTGGCGCGGGTCACCACCGGTTTCTGCCCGGCGATTATGCTCAGGTCCCTGAGCGCCGAATCCAGCGCCTTCGGATTGTCCTTGACGTCGCCCATGCCCATGTTGATAACCACTTTTTCGAGCCTGGGGACCTGATTTACGTTCTTATAATCGAATTTTTCCATCATCGACGGTACGATCTGCGTTTCATACCTGTCTTTCAGCCTCGGCAATTTAAAACCCTCCCTTCTAGCTGTCGAAAGTCTCGCCGCATTTTTTGCACACGCGGACCTTGGTCCCGTCCGCAATGAACTTGTGCGCAATGCGGGTGGCTTTGTTGCACTTCGAGCAAACCAGCATGACTTTCGAAGCGAAGATAGGCGCCTCGCGTTCGATGCGGCCGCCGGGGGACTTGGTGCCCTGGGGCTTCTGGTGCCGCGTGACCTTGTTCACGCCTTCGACGATCACCCTGCCCTTCCCGGGCATCGCCGCAATCACCTTGCCCTGCTTTCCCTTGTCCTTACCCGAAATGACCACAACCGTGTCATCCTTTTTCACATGAAGATGTTTCGCACGCATTTTCATCCACCTCCTAAAGCACTTCAGGAGCCAGAGAGACGATCTTCATGTAATCCTTTTCCCTCAGTTCCCTTGCTACCGGCCCGAAGATGCGCGTGCCCCTGGGCTGGTTCTGTTCGTTTATGATCACGGCCGCGTTGTCGTCGAAGCGGATGTAGGTGCCGTCTCCGCGGCGCTTGCCTTTTACCGACCGCACGATGACCGCGCGTACGATTTCCTTCTTCTTGACCACGCCGCCCGGCGTAGCGGTTTTAACCGACGCGATGATGGTGTCGCCGATGTTGGCGGTACGCCTGAAGGAGCCGCCCAGCACGCGGATGCACATGAGTTCCTTCGCGCCGGTGTTGTCGGCGGCCTTCAGCCGTGTCTGTGGTTGAATCATGTTGCGCCTCCTCTTCCAAAGCGCGTCAGCGCGCTTTTTCGATCACTTCCACCAGGCGCCAGCGCTTGTGGCGGCTAAGCGGCCTCGTTTCCATGATCTTCACGAAATCGCCCACCTGGCATTCGTTGGCCTCGTCGTGTACCTTGAACTTGGTGGTGCGGTTGATGGTCTTACCGTAGAGCGGGTGCTTCACCCTTTTCTTAATGGCAACGACGACGGTCTTATCCATTTTATTGCTCACGACGGTGCCGGTACGGGTCTTCCGGTTGTTCCTTTTCTCGGTCACTGGATATTCCTCCTTTCGCCTTTGCCGCTACACGCGCGCAGTCTTGATCTCGCGCTCCCTGATGATGGTCTTCACGCGCGCAATGTTTCTCTTGCACTCACGGATCAGCATGGGGTTCTGCGCCTGTCCGGTGGCCATCTGAAACCTGAGGTTGAACAGCTCCGACTTCAGTTCGGTCAGACGGTCTCTAAGCTCCTGTTCGGACAGATCGTGGTACTTAGACTTCATTTGCTGTCACCACCCGCTTCTTCGCTGGTCTCCGCCCTCGTGACGAACTTGCACTTGAGCGGGAGTTTATGCATCGCGCGGCGCAGGGCTTCACGCGCGACCTCTTCGGGCACGCCGGCCACTTCGAACATGACGCGCCCGGGCTTTACGACCGCCACCCAGTATTCGGGCGAGCCTTTGCCGCTGCCCATGCGGGTCTCGGCGGGCTTCTGGGTCACGGGCTTATCCGGGAAAATCTTGATCCAGACCTTGCCGCCTCTCTTCATATACCTCGTCATCGCGATACGCGCGGCCTCTATCTGGTTGCTGGTAACCCAACTGGGCTCCATCGCGACCAGGCCGTACTCCCCGTAGGCTACGAAGTTGCCCCTGGTCGCCCTGCCTTTCATGCGCCCGCGCATCACGCGCCTGCGCTTCACTCTCTTGGGCATCAACATTATCTGGCCCCTCCTTCCGTAGGCTTGCGATCGCCTGCGCGGCGGGGGCTTTCGAGTATCTCGCCCTTGTAGATCCATACCTTTACGCCGATGCGTCCGTACGTCGTCTTCGCCTCGGTAAAGCCGAAGTCGATATCGGCACGCAGCGTCTGCAGAGGAATGGATCCGTCGTGGTAGCCCTCCGTACGGGCGATCTCTGCGCCGCCCAGCCGGCCTGACACCTGCAATTTGACCCCTTTTGCGCCGGATTTCATCGTGCGGCCCATCGTCTGTTTCATGGCCCTCCGAAACGAGATCCGCCGCTCGAGCTGGGCCGCTATGTTTTCGGCAACCAGTTGCGCGTCCAGATCGGGGTTCTTGATTTCGATGATGTTGACGACAACGTTCTTGCCGGTAATTTTCACGAGTTCTTTTCTCAACAACTCCACACCGGTCCCGCCTTTTCCGATGACCATGCCGGGTTTGGCGGTATGGATGTTGATCGTTACGCGCTGTGCCGCGCGTTCTATCTCAATCTTGGAAATCCCCGCCGGGAACAGTTTCTTTTTCAGGAACTGCCGCAGCTTGTAGTCCTCGTAGAGATTGTCGGCAAAATCCTTTTTTGACGCGAACCAACGGGTGTCCCAGTCCTTGATGACGCCTACCCGGAATCCGTGGGGGTTTACCTTCTGACCCATCTTCTGCCTCCTCCTTGATTATTGAACCTGGTCCAGGATGATGGTAATATGGCTGGTGCGTTTGCGTATGCGGGACGCGCTGCCCCTCGCACGCGGCATGTAACGCTTCAGCGTCGGACCCTGGTCTGCGTAAACCTCGGCAACGTAAAGCGAATCGCGATTCAGGTCCAGGTTGTTCTCGGCGTTTGCGACGGCCGAGCGAAGCAGCTTCTCGACGATGGGTGATGCGGCCTTGGGCGTGTACATCAGGATGGCCTGCGCCTCGGTTACAGACTTTCCGCGGATGAGATCGATCACGATCTTCACCTTCCTGGGGGAGATGCGCACGTAACGCGCTATGGCACATGGCCTTTTGTCCCTGTTCTCTTTGCGCCTGAGCGCTTTTTCTCTTTGTCTTGTTGCCATATAAGTCCTTTCCTCCCTATCTTCCCGAGGACGACCGGTCGCCGGCGTGGCCGCGGAACGTGCGGGTCGGGGCGAACTCGCCGAGTTTGTGCCCCACCATTTCCTCCGTTACGTACACCGGGACGTGTTTCCTGCCATCGTGCACCCCGATCGTATGCCCGACCATATCGGGGAAGACGGTCGAAGCCCTCGACCACGTCTTGACTATCCTCTTTTCGCCGCTTTCGTTCATCGCGACGATCCTTTTCAACAGCTTCTCACTGACAAACGGGCCTTTCTTAACCGACCTGCTCATACAGCTTGCGCCTCCTTCCTGCTATCACAACCGTACCTGTCCGGTTTATTTCGAACCTCTGCGCTTGACGATGAACCTGTCCGTGGGGTTCTTCTTCTTGCGCGTCTTGTACCCGAGCGCAGGCTTGCCCCAGGGCGTCACGGGCCCCGGCCTGCCAATGGGCGCCTTGCCCTCGCCGCCGCCGTGCGGGTGGTCGACAGGGTTCATCGCGGAACCTCTCACCGCCGGCCTGAAGCCCAGGTGGCGCTTACGTCCGGCCTTCCCGAGGGAGATGTTCTCGTGGTCCGGGTTGCCTACCTGGCCGATCGTGGCCTTGGCGTTCAACGGGATCATCCGCACTTCGCCGGAAGGCAGGCGTACCTGCGAATACTTGCCCTCCTTGGCCATGAGCTGCGCGGACGTTCCGGCTCCCCTGCAAAGCTGCCCGCCTTTGCCCGGCTTCATCTCTATGTTGTGGATCGTCGTGCCCACCGGGATCGCGCTGATGGGCAGCGCATTGCCCGGTTTGATGTCGGCGCCTTCGCCCGATTCCACCTTCGCGCCCACCCTGAGTCCGACCGGCGCAAGGATATAGCGCTTTTCGCCGTCGGCATAGTGCAGCAGCGCGATGTTCGCCGAACGGTTCGGGTCGTACTCGATCGTCGCGACTTTTGCCGGAACGCCGTCCTTGTTCCGCTTGAAATCGATGATCCTGTATTTGCGCTTCGCCCCGCCTCCCCGGTGTCGGACGGTGATGCGCCCTTTCGCGTTCCTGCCGCCCGACTTGCGAAGGTCGGTCAAAAGCGAACGCTCGGGAGTCCTCGTTGTGATCTCCTCGAAGGAGGAAACCGACATGTACCGCCTGGCCGGAGATGTGGGGTTGTACTTCTTTATTGCCATCTGTTGCTGCCTCCTAAACTCGAATGGTAGCCAAAGCGGCTACTGCACCATGTTCTCGAAGAACTCGATGCCCTTCGAGTCCGGCGCAATCTTCACGTAGGCCTTCTTTACGGTCGGGCGCCTTCCGATGTGCCTGCCCTGCCGTTTTATCTTGCCCAGCGTCCGGACCGTGTTCACGCTCTTGACCTTCACGCCGAATATCTCTTCCACGGCCTGCCTGATCTGCGTCTTGCTGGCCCTGGGGTCCACTTCGAACACATAACGCTTCTCGTGGATAAAATCATACGTTTTTTCGGTCAGCACCGGCCTGATGATGATGTCGTACGGTGTTGCTTTCATTTCAGACATATACCTCCTCTACCCTGCCAACGGCCTTGCGCGTGATGATGCACGTATCGTGGTTGAGGATGTCTAGCACGTTGAGCGTACCCACCTGCAGGGTCTTGACGCCGGGCAGGTTGCTCGCCGCCCGCTCGACTGCCATGTCCGTGCCTTCCAGCACGATCAGCGCCTTTTTGTTGACGTCGAGGTTCTTTAGCAGCTTCACCATTTCCTTCGTCTTGGGCGCGGCAAGCTCGAGGCTGTCCAGCACGAGCAGGCTGTCCTTTGCCACCTTGGCCGACAGGGCGCTCTTCATCGCGAGGCGCTTGACCTTCTTGTTAATGTCCTGGCGGTAACTGCGGGGCTTGGGTGCAAACACGACGCCGCCCTTTCGCCATTGCGGAGCCCTGATGGATCCATGGCGCGCGCGGCCCGTCCCCTTCTGGCGCCACGGTTTGGCGCCGCCTCCGCGGACCTCCGAACGCGTGAGTGTCGACTGCGTGCCCTGTCGCTGGTTGGCGAGCTGGGCCTTCACGACGGTATGCAGCACGTGCTCGTTTATTTCAACGCCGAAAATATCGTCTTTCAGATCGATGTCGTCGATCTTATTGCCTTCCATATCGTATACGGTTACCTTGGGCATGGGCATTTCCTCCTTCCGATCCACTGCTTACTGTTTGACCGACGTCCTGATGACGACCAGGCTTCCTCTGGCGCCGGGAAATGCACCCTTGACCAACATGAAGTTGCGTTCGCCGTCCGCGCGGACCACTTCCAGGTTCTGTACGGTCACTTTTTTCACGCCCATGTGTCCGGGGAGCTTCTTTCCCTTGAACACCTTGGACGGCGACGCGCACGCGCCCATGGAACCGGGCCGCCGGTGGTAGCGCGAGCCGTGGGTCATCGGGCCGCGGTGCTGATTGTGGCGCTTGATCACGCCGGCAAAGCCCTTGCCCTTCGAGATGCCGCTCACGTCCACCTTCTCACCGGGTTCGAAAATGTCCGCTTTGATTTCCTGTCCGACCTCGTAGCTCTCAGCGTCGTCGATCCTGAGTTCGCGCAGGTAGCGCCTGCAGGGGACGCCGGCCTTCTTGAAATGCCCCAGCCTGGGCTTGCTGACTCTCTTTTCTCCGATCTCCCCGAAACCGACCTGCACGGCGTCGTATCCGTCGATGTCGGCCACTTTCTTCTGCACGATCTGGCAAGGACCCGCCTGAACCACCGTAACGGGGACCACCCTGCCGTCATCGAGGAAGACCTGCGTCATCCCCAGTTTCTTACCAAGTATGGCTTTTTTCATCTATGTCTACCTCCTAAAGAGTCCATTCCCGCCTACAGTTTGAGCTCGATGTCGACACCCGCCGGGAGATCCAGGCGCATCAGCGAATCGACCGTCTTGGACGTCGGCCCCAGTATGTCGATGAGGCGCTTGTGCGTGCGCAACTCGAACTGTTCCCTGGCGTCCTTGTATTTATGCGTCGCCCTGAGGATCGTGATGATCTCCTTTTCGGTGGGCAGGGGAATGGGCCCGGACACCTGCGCTCCGGTCCGTTTCGCCGTATCCACAATCCGCTCGGCCGACTGGTCGATCAGGTTGTGGTCGTAAGCCTTGAGCTTGATACGGATCTTCTGGTTCATGGATTATCCTCCTTAACATATCGCGCCTATATACACTCGCCCGTGTGTGTCCCGCCTTATAATACACGACGGTGCATATAAGCCCGTCGTCCGATTCAACCGGACAATAGTCGGCGGAAATTACCCGGCAAAGCCGGCAACCTTCCACTTCATCCCTCGTTGCTGGCGCAACTTGTTTAGTATATTACATCTCACATGCAAAAGCAAGAGGAACAATGGATCCGGGCCGGCACCGCGCGATATCCGTCCGATGCCGGCCAAATCCGACCTTATTCGATGATCTTCGTGACGACGCCCGCCCCCACGGTGCGGCCGCCCTCGCGGATGGCGAAGCGCAGGCCTTCCTCGATCGCGATCGGCGTGATGAGCTTGATCGTCATATCGATGTGGTCCCCCGGCATCACCATATCCACGCCCTCGGGCAGTGTGATCACGCCGGTCACGTCCGTCGTGCGGAAAAAGAACTGCGGCCTGTACCCGTTGAAAAACGGCGTGTGCCTCCCGCCTTCGTCCTTGGTCAACACGTACACCTTCCCCATGAAGTGCGTGTGCGGCTTGATCGAGCCCGGCTTGGCCAGCACCTGCCCGCGCTCGATTTCCTTCCTCTGCACCCCGCGCAGCAGCACCCCGATGTTGTCCCCCGCCTGCGCCTGGTCCAGGAGCTTCCTGAACATCTCCACGCCTGTGCATACCGTCGTGCGCGGTTTGTCCGCCAGCCCTACGATCTCCACCGAGTCCTGCACCTTGATCGTCCCGCGTTCCACTCTCCCCGTGGCCACCGTGCCCCGACCCGTGATTGTGAACACGTCTTCCACCGGCATCAAAAACGGTTTGTCCATCTGGCGCTCCGGCGTC